>VOFH01001002.1_pt1 | contig 140001 bp, 152 predicted proteins | sample 5384091 | NCBI WGS metagenome assembly VOFH01 (sample SAMN12384727, study PRJNA508395) | human gut metagenome | isolation source: healthy gut G | host: Homo sapiens
ATGACTTCATCCCCCGGTTTGACCAGTGCACGGATGGTCAGGTCAATGGCCTCGCTGCCGCCCACGGTAACAAGCACCTCGCTGGGCTGGTAGTTCAGCTCCATGCGGCGGGCCAAGTAGCGGCAAATTTCGGCGCGCAGCTCTTTGATACCCGCATTGGCGGTATAGCGCGTACGGCCTTGTTCCAGGCTACGGATGCCCGCATCCCGGATAGTCCACGGCGTCTTGAAATCCGGTTCGCCCACGCCAAGGCTAATGCAGTGCGGCATTTCGGCGGCCAAATCAAAAAACTTGCGAATCCCCGAAGGCCGCATGGATTTCGCAGCCGGCGCAAGCAGTTCATCGTAATTCATCACAGTACGGTACACTCTCTTTCATGACGGTCTTGACGATGAAGATATTGGGGCGCTCGTTGTGGCCGCCGACATTGTAGACCTCGCCGTCCTTGCCGCCGTTGGCGACCATGTCGATGGCCTTGCAGTGATCCATAACGTACAGCCAGTCGCGGATCTGCATGCCGTCGCCGTAAACGGGCAGCTGCTTGTGCTGCTTGGCGTTGTTGATGAGCAGCGGGATCAGCTTCTCGGGGAACTGATAGGGACCGTAGTTGTTGGAGCAGCGGGTGATGTTGATGGGCATGCCATAGGTATCATGGAATGCTTTCACGAACATATCGGCGCTGGCTTTGGAAGCGGAGTACGGGCTGTGCGGGCACAGCGGGGTCGTTTCCATAAAGTAGCCTTCGGCGCCCAGGGCACCGTATACTTCATCGGTGGAAACCTGCAGGTACTTTTTGCCTTCCTTCCAGGTCTTGGCGGCGGCATCATACCAGGCGTCCTTGCAGCACTGCAGCAGGTTAACGGTGCCCAGAACATTGGACTCAACAAAAATTTCCGGGTTGCGGATGCTGCGGTCAACGTGGCTTTCGGCAGCAAAGTTGATGACGTAATCCGGGTCATATTTGGCGATCAGGTCGGTGACCAGGGCCTTATCGCAGATATCGCCCTTAACAAAGATATGGCGGGCATCGTCCTTGATATCTTCCAGGTTTTCCAGGTTGCCGGCATAGGTCAGCTTATCCAGGTTGACCAGGCGGATATCCTGGTATTTTTCCAGCATATAGTGGACAAAGTTGGAGCCAATAAAACCGGCGCAGCCGGTAACAAGATAAGTTTTCATTTATTTACCATCCCAATTATTGAAAAAGTCCTGAATTGCATCTTTCCAGTCGCGCATGTCATCGCCGACACTGCACCGCAGGGCGCGGTTTTCCAGTGCGCTCCATGCCGGGCGGTCTGCGGATTTGGGGTTCATCTCTTTATATTGTGCGCTGGTAACGGGCTTTACGGTGCACGGCAGGCCGGACAGGCGGATGATCTCGGATGCGAAATCATACCAGCTGCAAATGCCGCTGCCGGTGCAGTGGTAAATGCCGTAATCATGGCTGACTGCCAGCTTTAAGATATGGTAGGCCAGGTCCACCGCATTGGTGGGGTTGCCCAGCTGGTCGTTGACAACATTCAGGGTGTCATGCGTTTTAGCCAGGTTGACCATAGTTTTGACAAAGTTTTTGCCGTAATAGCTGTACAGCCAAGCCGTGCGCACGATAAAGTGGCGGCGGCAGAACTGCTGCACATAGGTTTCGCCCAGCAGCTTGGTCTGGCCGTAGGCCGAAATGGGGGCGGGCAGGGCACTTTCATCCAACGCAACACCGCCGTTGGCTGTACCGGGGAATACATAGTCGGTAGAAATATGGATCAGGCGGGCATTGATCTTTTCGCATGCCAATGCCAGGTTGCGCGGGCCAAGGGCGTTGACGCGGTAAGCGGCATCGCGGTTGGTTTCGCAGCCATCCACGTTGGTAAAAGCAGCGCAGTTGATGACGGTATCCGGCTGGGTGCGGCGGATATAGGTCACAGTGGCTTCGCGGTCGGTAATATCCAGCTCATCCACATCAACGGCGATCACCGTTGCTTTGCGCAGGCGCTCCGGCAGCAGACCCAGGGCGCATTCTTCATCGGCCAACTGTTTTTGCAGCTCGGTTCCAAGCTGTCCATGGCAGCCGGTAATCAGAATTTTCATCTTGTGCCTCTTTCTTTATACCGCATCAATATTTCAGGCGGTCATCGGCAACATTGCGCAGATGCTGGCCATAGGGGCTTTTGCCATAGCGCTCGGCGCTTTCCAACAGTTTGCCGCGATTGATCCAGCCGTATTTATAGGCGATCTCTTCCGGGGCGGAAATTTTAATGCCCTGGCGCTGTTCAATCATGCGCACAAAGTCAGCGGCTTCCACCAGGCTGTCCATCGTGCCGGTATCCAGCCAGGCATAACCGCGGCCCAGCAGCTGCACATCCAGCTTGCCTTCCTGCAGGTACATCTCATTCAGGGTGGTAATTTCCAGTTCGCCGCGGGCGCTGGGTTTTACCTGTTTTGCCTTTTCGCACACATCTTTGCTGTAAAAATACAGGCCGGTAACCGCATAGTTGCTCTTGGGCTGTGCGGGCTTTTCTTCAATGGAAGTTGCCTGGCCGTTTTCGTCAAATGCCACCACACCGAAGCGTTCGGGATCGGTGACATAGTAGCCGAACACAGTGCTGCGGCCGGCTTCGGCGTTGGCGGTAGCGGACTTGAGCCGCTTGGAGAAACCTGCGCCGTAGAAAATATTATCGCCCAGCACCATAGCGCAGGGCTCACCGTTAATAAACTCTTCACCCAGGATAAAGGCCTGTGCCAGACCGTCCGGGGAGGGCTGCACTTTATATTGCAGGTGCAGGCCGTACGCCGGAAACTGCGCCCGGCGGCTGGATTTTGTTGCCAATTTGTTACCTTTTTGTGACGATTGCTTGACGTAAAGGGCGCTGTGTGGTACAATGTACAAAACGTAAATGTTAATGGCGCGTATCTCTGCGCATTTTTATAGCCAATCCTCGGCCTTTGTACTTTGAATTTAAGGAGGCGTTTTCGCGTTGAAACGCTTTTTATGCGCTGCATTTTTTATGGCGCTTGTCGTTTTATTTGCTGCCTGCGGCGCGCTGAACAGCAGCACTGCGGCCAGTGCCGCCACGGCGACCCCCACCAGTTCTACCTCCCGCACCCAGAAAAGTGAGCCGGTGCAGGTGAAGGAAAACCCCGCCAAGGTGGATGTGGTCGGTGAGCAGGCCGCGACAGCCCCCACGGCTACCGCAGCCCCCGCCCAGACCCCCCGCGACCGGGGATTTCCCGGTGATGTATCTGGCAGGTGTGATCGGGCTGATCCTGATCTGTTCGGCCGGACTTTTAATGCTTCGTAAAATATAAGCGGATAACGCCCTGCGGGGCGTTTTTTTGTTATGGCAACACCGCACAATTCCCGCCTTACGGCTTAAGCACCGCTTCGGCGGCTGCGGCACGGCATCTGCGTTGCCAAAATGCTCGATAATACATAAAGTATTATCTGCGCTTTTGGCTTAGCATCTGCCGCACCTCGCTCGCCGTATCGGCACTTAGAATTGTGCGGTATTGCCTTATACTTAAGCGTAGGCATCGTCGGCGTATGTCAGCCGAGGACGATGAATTTTAAACGGAGAGGGGGCGAAGCTATGCCGCGGCATTACCGCAAACTGCGGGGCAACTCGGCCTATTATCCCTTTGCGGCGCGCACCGGCATGCGGGCCCGCCAGCGGCGGGAGGTCCGCGCCCTGCGCATCGCCGGTACGGTGCTGCTGGGGGCGGCGGCTGCTTTGCTTCTGCGCCAGACTGTAGGCCGCGGCGGCCAGCCGGAAGCTCCGGTGCAGCCTGTCCCCTCCCCTGCGCTGGTGGAAACGGCAGAAAACGCCCGCGGCAGCAGCATCACGGTGCAGCCGGTGGCTGCCACCCGCGACGCCCTGGCCGCCACACTGGATGCCGACGATGCCGCTCACGCCACCCCGGCTCCGGCAGCCCCGGCTGCCCACATCCAGGAGGTACTGCCTGCCTACCGCGACCTCTACGAGCAGAACCCCGACCTCATCGGATGGCTGACCATCGACGGCACTGACATCGACCTGCCCGTGGTGCAGACCCCCGGCAACAACGAGTACTACCTGCGCCGCGGCTTTGACCGGCTTTACGCCACCGGCGGCACGCTGTTCATGGACGAGCACTGCTCCATCGATCCCGACGCCCCCACCGCCAACTGGCTGATCTACGGCCATAACATGGTGGACGGTTCGATGTTCGGCCAATTGACCCGCTACCGCAGCGAGGATTTTTACAAAGCACACACCACCTTTACCTTTAACACGATCTACGAGACGGCAGTCTGGCAGGTAGTGGCCGCGCTGGACACGACCCTGGGCGCGGATGAACTGCCCTACTACACCTTTTTTGATGCGGATACCAAGCTGGAGTGGCAGCAGCGCGTGGACGCCATCACAGCGCTGTCCCTCTATGATACCGGCGTGACGCCGGCATATGGCCAACAATTGCTGGTGCTTTCCACCTGCGGTACCTCCTCGCCCGCCGCTAAGACCCGCTTTGCCCTGCTGGCAGTGCGGTGCGGCGAAAACTGATTTTGCACTTGCATTTTATAAAAGAATCGTCTATGATGGTGCATGAACTATTTTAGTCAAAAAAGGAGCCTGTACAAACTATGGCAGAATTTACCTATGAAGTTACCGAGCGCATTGCTGTTCTTTCCACCAACTCCAGCGGCTGGGAGCGCCAGCTGAACCTGATCAGCTGGAACGGCAATCCGCCGAAGTATGACATCCGCGATTGGTCCCCGGACGGCAGCCGCATGGCCAAGGGTATCAGCCTGACTGAGGAAGAGCTCAAGACCCTGAAAGACATCCTGAACGATATGGAACTGTGAGGTTCGCATGGAAGACTACCGCGCCCGGTTTGTGGAGATCTACAATAAAAACATCACGCGCCCCGGCGCGGACCGCCTGCTGAACTGGCTGGAGACCACGGACTTTTTCACGGCGCCAGCCTCCACCCGCTTCCACGGCGCCTGCGAGTGCGGCCTGGTCATGCACAGCCTGAACGTCTACGACGCGATGATGCAGCATTTTTACACCGAGGGCGAAAACGCCGAAAGCTACGCCATCTGTGCTCTGCTGCACGACCTGTGCAAGGCTAATTTTTACAAAGTCAGCACCCGCAACGTGAAAAACGACGCCACCGGCCAATGGGAGAAAGTGCCGTTTTACCAGGTGGCTGACCAGCTGCCCTACGGCCACGGCGAAAAGAGCGTGTATCTCATCGAGCATTTCATGCGCTTGAAAACCGCCGAGGCTATTGCTATCCGCTGGCATATGGGCGGGTTTGATGATGCCGTCCGCGGCGGCAGCTTTGCCGTGAGCGATGCCTACAACAGCTATCCCCTCGCTGTAAAGCTCCACATCGCCGACCTGACGGCAACTTACCTGATGGAGCAGGGCACCAGCGTTGTAGAAAACGGGCATCCCAAAAACAAATGATTTCATATCGCACCTAGCGGGCGTTGCCACCATGTGGCAACGCCCTTTTTTAGTGGGCTTCTTCCGCCGGGTGGGAAAACGGCAGCATGGGGTGCGTTTCGGGAAAATCGCTGCGTATATGCGCACGCAGTAAAACGGCCAGGTTCTTCCATATAGAGGTGTTCTTCCATTAGCGAATATGGTATACTCAGTTTAGTCCGGAATTTGTAAAGGAGTGTGACTATATGAGAAAAGCAGCTGTTTCTTCCATTGTTGCTATTATCTTGGGATACCTTGGTACTGTATTTGGAGCCGAAATAATGAATTGGCCTCAGCTCGGTCCAATTCTTGCAATTGTTGTAATGGGGGCTGCAATTATTACCTCTTTGGAAAAGGACAAATAATTGCTTGACAACTTCCAGTTTACCGTACTCGTTCCCGGCAGGGGTTGGGGCAGGTACGCCCCAACAAGAAACTGTCCGCGGGGCAAAAATTGAAAATTTGTGGCCACGGAACGATTCGTGCTCTCATAAACAATAGAAAACCCAGAACTGCACAGCTGATTCAGCCAACAGTTCTGGGTTTCTTGTTATCAGGTCAAAATACTGTTTTACGGGGGCCCTGCCATATGACGGGACCTGCTTTTTCTACAAAAACAATCAATTACTTCAACATCTTATAAATGGCTTCCATATCGCTCTGGTGCAGCACCTTGGCGGAGCCCTTGGCACCGCCGCAGGCGCGGGCGCAGCTGGCGGCCATCTCGGCCATCTGCTCGTCGGTGGGGTCGATGCCCAGCTCCTTGAAGTTGATGGGCATGCCGATGCGATGATAGAACTCCTCCATCGCGGCGATACCGGCCAGCGCGGTCTCCTCATCGGTGGCACCGGGGGTCACGCCCATGACGTTGACGGCGTACTTCACAAAGCGGGGCAGGCAGTCCTTGTAGACATAGCGCGCCCAACTGGGCCAGACTGCGGCCAGGCCTGCGCCGTGGGTGACGTTGAACATGCCGCCCATCTCATGCTCCAGCAGGTGGGGCATCCAGTCGCCGCCGTCGCTGCCGCAGCCGGTCAGGCCGTTGTGTGCCAAAGAGGATGCCCACATCACCTCGGCGCGGGCATCGTAGTTGCGCGGGTCGGTGTGCAGCACTTCGGCGTTGTGCATGACGGTGCGCAGCAGGCCTTCGGCCAGCGCGTCGGTCAGTTCCATCGTGCCGCTGTTGACAAAATAACGCTCCATCGTGTGCATCATGATGTCGGCACAGCCGGCCTCGGTCTGGTAGTCCGGCAGGGTCATGGTCAGTTCGGGGTCCATGATGGCAAACTTCGGGCGGGCCAGGTCGTCGTTGTAGGCGCGCTTTTCCTCGGTGTCGGTGTTGGTGATGACGCAGCTGTTGCTCATCTCAGAGCCAGCGGCGGCGATGGTCAGCACGGATGCAACCGGGAAGCAGGCTTTGGCCTTGCGCTGGCCCGCGTACAGCTCCCAGACATCATGCTCCGGCTCAGCCAGGCCGTAAGCGATGGCCTTGCAGGAGTCGATGACCGAACCGCCGCCGACAGCCAGCAGGAAGTCTACGCCGTTGGCCTTGGACAGCTCAATGCCCTCGCGCACCTTGGCCAGATGCGGGTTAGGCACAACGCCGCCCAGTTCCACGTGGAAGATGCCCGCCTCATCCAGCGACTTCTTGACGCGGTCCAGCACGCCGGAACGCACAGCGCTCTGGCCGCCGTAGTGGATCAGCACGCGGGTACCGCCAAACTGCTTCATCAGCTCGCCGACTCTTTCGACCGAACCTTTACCGAACGCGACTTTGGTCGGGGTGTAATAGGTAAATCCAAGCATTGTAAAAACCTCCTGCTTACTTTGGATGCTGCTAAAATCGTGCATCTTGCACAAAATTCAGACGCATACATCCGTTTTTTCTAATCATAGCACAGAGCGCAGGCGGGTGCAAGAGGAAATTTTGTGGGCCTCATGGTAGGGCTTATTCCGTCGGCAGGCTGACGTCCCACTGGGCCAGCTCGACCAGCGGATCGGTGTTTTTATCCACCAGTTTTACGGTCAGACCGGCGGCATCGGCGGGGGCAGCGTCAAAGTCGTAGCTGACGGCGCTGCTGTCTGCACTGGGGCGGCTGCTGGCGCATTGCAGCTTTTGGCCATCCGCGGAGAACAGCTGCAGCGTGGCGCCTTCGGGGGTATCTGCCGATAGCTGTACCGTTACACGGGTCTCGCCGGGGGCAGCAATCACACTGGACAGCGTATAGCCGTTGACTTCCGGTTCGGAAACCGTACCGATACGGTTGGCCGTATCGCCGGACGAGGCGGTAAAGTTCAGCTTCCAGCGGCCATCCAGCCTGGTGCGCAGATAGCTGCCGTCGGCATCATAGGCATTCTGCACGCCGGTCAAGCCCGCCACGGTTAGTTGGCAGTCGATGGCAGCGGTGTCGCCGTTGTAGTCCGCCAGGTCATAGTCCATGGCGGCGGCGTAGGTGTGGTCGTCCACTTTTTCAAACACAAAACCGTTCTGGGGGTAAAGGGCCTGCCCGTTCGCTAGCAGGGTGCCGTCGGCCTGCGCCTGGCAGATCTCAATCCAGCCTTCGCCGCCCGGATTCTGGGCCAGCCAGTCGTAACCCGCCAGACTGTCATTCCCGTCCGGGGCGGTCAGCGTCAGGCCGATGCGCAGGTAGAGGCCGTCGCAGTAGACCTGGTTCAGCGTCAGGGTGTAGGGGCTGGCGGTGCTGCTCTCCCCTGTCTCGCGCTGGCTTTCCGGTACGGCAGGCACTGCGGCCTGCTGGGCATAGCCGGAAAGCCGGTCGCTTTTCAGTTGGTTTTTGCTGTCATGCTGGTTGAGGAAACTGAACACATCCCCCACAAAGGGCAGACCCTCGGCCAGCGCAGGATTCACTGTATTGACCCCGCACAGTACGGCCATGCAGGCGGCGACTCCGGCCAGTGCCCTGCCCCAGACAGGAACGCGGCGGCGCTTGGCGGATTTTGCACGGTGTACAGATTTTTTGCGCGGTGCTTCGCCGGATTCGACGTGTACTTTTGCCAGTACAGCATCGGCCAGGCGGTCGCTTTCGGCGGCGGTCAGCGGTGTTTCCTCGGTGGGCAGGGCGTCAAGCTCGTTCCAGAATGTATGCAGATCAGCCATGTGTATAACCCCTTTCCTGTAATTGGCGGCGCAGGCGGTCGCGCCCGCGGCTCAGCCGGGTGTTTACGGTGGATACCCGCAGATCCAGCGCGGCGGCGATCTCCCTGCTGGATTGCATCAGGTAGTATTTGCGCAGAAATATCTCACGGTCGGGCGGCTCCAGCGCTGCCACCAGCACGGCCAGCTCGTCGGCGGCATCCCCGGCCGGGTCGGCGGGCAGGTCGGCGATGGTGGCGGCCAGTTCATCGGTCAGCGGCAGAGTGTCGTGCCGCTGTAAGGCGCGGTAACGGTTGATGGCGGTATTCCGTGCTGTGACGATGAGCCAGGCCCGCACCGGTGTGCCGGTGGCTTCCAGCCGGGCGGCATTGCGCCACAGCGCCACAAATACATCGGCGGTACATTCCTCTATATCCCGGTCGTGCCCGGGCAGGATGCGGCGGGCAATGCCCCGCACCAGCGCGGCGTAGTCCCGCATGGCCCACCGCAGCCCGGTATCCGGGTCCTGCCGGATGGCCTGCAACAGCGTGGGCGTGGTGTTTATTTGCATGAGCTTCAACTCCTTTTGTTTTGGCGCCTTTCACTCTTATAGACAAGCGGGACGGAGAAAATCTTACAGGGAAATGGGGAAAAGTTTCGGGCCAATGAGGAGCATCGTCCCCTACAGAAGTGGAGCGTGAGGCAACAAAAAACTCCCCGATCTTCATCGGGGAGTTTATGTACAAATTATTGGTTATCGCCCATGCGGTCGATCTGATCCTGCAATAGCTGGGATACTGGGCGGTTCACGCTGCGCAGGCGGCGTACCGGCTTGGCGGGCGCACGGTGCGGCGTTGCCTTGACCCGGAACTTCTCCGGCTTGGGCGGTGCGGCCTGGGGCTGAGGCTGCTGCGCAGGCTGGGGAGTCTGGGGTACAGGCTGCGGCACAACCGGTGCGGCGGGCGCACTTTCCGTGGGCAACGGCTCCACGGGAATATCCGTCTCCGGGGTGCCCTGGGCATAATCGCGCATTTCCACGCCCAGCTCCTTCAACTCGGCCTCGGTCTCATCCAACGCCTGGTAGATGGCCAGAGTCAGGTTATCGAGGTCCAAAGTGGCAGCGCTCAAACGCTGATCCACCCGTGCCAGGCGGTCGCGCACCAGCATTACGCCGGAGGCAATGCCCCGGGCATTCTCGGCCATGCGGGACTTCTGGGTGTCGGCCTGCTGCTTCAGCTCCTTTTCGGCGCTCTCGGCATACAGCTTGGCATCAGCCAGAATTTTCTGGGCTTCCAGCTTGGCTTCCCGCACTACATCGGGCGTGGGGGCCGGGGCTGCGTTCAACTGGCGGGCTGCAGCCAACTGCTGCGTCAGCGTTTCGTTCTGTTGCTGCAGGTCGTGGCATTTCAGCTGCCAGATGTTGGCATTTTTCTGGATCTCCCGGTGCTCGCTCTGCACGCTTTCAGCGACGGATTGTGCTTTTTGCAGCTGCTCGTCGCTTTCGTGGCGTTTGCTCTCGGCCAGGTCAGCCCGCTGGTTGGCGGCGGCTAACTCGGCTTTCAGGGCCTCGATGCGGGCTTCGGCATCACTGCGCTGGCTGCGCAGATCATCCAGCTGGGCTTGAAGCTGGCGCAGCTTTTCCTGGTATTCCAGTTCATGCTGCTGGGCTTCGTTGGCGAGCGTGTTCATGTACGCCAGGACATCATTTTTATCGAAGCCGCCAAACATACGGGAGCGGAACCCCTGCTCCTGTATGTTCATGGAATCAGATGGCATGGCGTTTTACATCCTCTCGCGGAAAATTTAAAGTCAGGGGCGATCAGCTGCGCTTGTTCAGGATGCTGAGCAGATCGTCGAAGTAATCGCCGTCATCCTCTTCCTCGGCCGGGGCCTGCTTGGCGGCGGGCTGGGCATCAAAGGACTGGGTGAAGATGGGGTTGGGCATGACGGGGTTGATGTCCTGCTGCGGGGCAGCGGTGCGCTGTGCGGGCTGGGCAACCTCGGCCTGAGCCGGAGCCTCAACAGGCTGGACGGCGGGGGCAGGGGCGACACCGCGCTTGGCATCGACATGGGCCTGGATGGGCTCGTCGACCTCGGGGGTGCTCTCGAAGCCGGTGGCAACGACGGTGATGCTCATCTCGTCGCTCAGGCGCTCGTCGAACGCAGTACCCCAGATGATGTTGGCATCGGGATGTGCGGACTGGGTGATCATGGAGGCAGCGGTCTCGACATCCTCCAGGCCGATGTCCGGGCTGGAAGTGATGTTGATGATGACACCGCGCGCGCCGGAGATGCTGGTCTCCAGCAGCGGGCTGGAGATGGCAGCCTTGGCGGCATTCTCGGCCTTGCCGGCGCCCTTGGCGACGCCGACACCCATGTGGGCGAAGCCGGCGTCCTTCATGATGGAGCGGACGTCTGCGAAGTCCAGGTTGATGAAGGCAGGAATGTTGATCAGGCTGGAGATGCTCTCCACGCCCTGGCGCAGCACATTGTCGGCCGCTTCAAAAGCGTTCAGCAGCGTGATCTTTTCCTGGCTGATGAGCTTCAGTCTCTCGTTCGGGATCACGATCAGGCTGTCTACATGCATCATCAGGTTGGCAATGCCCTGTTCGGCCATGCTCATCTTGCGCTTGCCCTCAAAGGCAAAGGGCTTGGTGACAATACCGACGGTCAGGATGCCCAGGTCATGGGCCGTTTCGGCCACGACCGGTGCAGCGCCGGTGCCGGTGCCGCCACCCATGCCAGCGGTGATGAACACCATCTGGGCACCTTTCAGTGCATTGGCGATCTCATCCTTGCTTTCCTCCGCTGCACGCTGGCCGACCTCCGGGTCAGCACCAGCGCCGCGGCCCTTGGTCAGCTTTGCGCCAAGCTGAACCTTCTGGGTAGCCTTGGAGTTGACCAGTGCCTGCTGGTCGGTATTCATTGCGACGAACTCGACACCGGAGAGGCCGGACTCGACCATGCGGTTGACAGCGTTGCCGCCGCCGCCGCCCACGCCGATGACTTTAATGTTGGTCACATTTTGCATTTCTTCGTCAAGAACGAATGCCATGAGTGTATCCCCCTAAGTGTTTGTTTAAAGTGGCACAGGACCCAGGGCAGGCCCTGTAAATGGGCACACTGGTCCGTGGATTTTTTGCATATAACTGATTATTAGAATACCAAATTTTCCTGTCAATTTCAATACCTGCGCCAGAATTTTGCAAAAAAATGCCCTCATCACCACAGAATCCACCAATACAGGCCGGGGGGATGCCCGGTTTTTGGCAGGAACGTAGAAAAATTATGTCTTTTCTGTGATGCAATCGGCCCCAAGGGTGCGCAGATCGCCGGGCAAATCGGCATAACCGCGGGGAATATGGCCGGGGTCCCGCAAGAGGGTCACGCCTTCGGCCCCCAGAGCAGCCAGCAGCAGGGCGGCCCCGCCGCGCAGGTCGGGGGCGGTCACCGCAGCTCCGTGCAGGGCTGCGCGGCCGTCCATATAAAGTGTACGCCCGGCGGTGCGGCATCTTGCCCCCAGGGCGGTAAAGCCCTCGGCGCAGGCAAAGCGGCGGGCAAACAGGTGGTCGTAGATCTCGCTGGGGGCGTCGGCGGTCAGCAGCACGGCGGCAGCCAGGGGCGCGGTATCGGTGGCGAAGGCGGGCCAGGCGTTGGCGCAAAGCGTTTGCCCGCCGCGCAAAGGCCGGGCGGGGCTTCGGGCCAGCGTGACGGTGGTATCCTGGCGGGCAACATCCACGCCCGCCGCCTGCAAAAAGTCGAGAAAAGCCGCATAATAGGCGGGGGCGCAGTGGGTGACGGTCACCTCTCCCCCGGCGCAGGCCAGGGCGGCGGCGTAGGTGGCGGCGGCGATGCGGTCCGGCAGGGGCGTCCAGGCGGTGCCCTGCAAAGGCTTGCCGCCCTGTATCACCACCACCGGCGTACCGGCCCCGGCAATGTGCGCCCCGCAGGCACGCAGAAAGTTCGCCAGGTCGCATATTTCAGGCTCGCAGGCAGCCCCGCGCAGGATGGTTGTGCCGCCCGCCTGGGTCGCGGCCATCATCAGGGTCAGGGTTGCTCCCACGCTGGGCAGGCGCAGGGCGAAATCTACCCCGTGGAGCGGTCCGCGCCGCCGCAGTGTCACGGCGATGCCCTCCAATTCCACCTGGGCACCCATGGCCGCCAGCCCGGCCAGGTGGATGTCGACGGGACGGGGGCCCAGCTTGCAGCCGCCGGGCAGCGGCAGGCGCACCTCGCCCACCCGGCAGAGCAGCGGCGCCAGGTAGAACACCGAGCTGCGCATGGCCCCGGCGAGGTAGTCGGGAATCTCCCCTTGCAGGTCTTGGCCGGGGGCAACGAACAGGTCACTCCCCTGCCGTTCGGCCTTGGCACCCACGGATTGCAGCAGCGCCAGGCTGGTGGCGACATCGGCCAGGGGCGGCACGGCCCGCAGGCGGCTGGGGGTACGGCACAGCAGGGTGGCAGCCAGCAGCGGCAGTACGCTGTTTTTGGCGGCGGCGGGCCGTATGCGGCCGTGAAGCGTCCGCCCGCCGGTGATGGTGATAAGTTGCATGGGTACCCCCTTTTACGCTGGCTGTGCGTGGAAATTGTAGAGGATGTAGGGGCGAACAACGTGTCAAGCCCGCGGGCGGATGCGAGCATCCACCCCTACAAATCCAGCCACATGGCCTGCTGTAGGGACCGATGCTTGCATCGGCCCGTAAACCCTGCGGCAACGCAAGGCTCCGCGGGCGAGCAGTACTCGCCCCTACACTTATATGTCACAAATCGCGCCGGCATTACAGCAGAATCGGCTGCAACTGCACACCGCGCAGGGCGCTTTCCAGCGTATCGGGGATGAGGGTGAAATCGCTTTTGAGGCTGCAGGGCTTTTTGTAGCTGTCGTCCTGGCCAAAGGGCACAAAGTAGTAGTTCCGCCGCTGCAGCAGCTGGGCAATAGCCGGGGCGCTGCCCGAGAGCGCATCGTTGGTGGAGGGGGCCAGAACAACAGGCCGTCCGCCGCGCAGCATGCTTTTGGCCGCCAGCGTGACCGGCGTTGCGCTGATGCCCGCCGCCAGCATGGCCATGGTGGTGCCCGTGGCCGGGGCGATGATAAGCGCCTGGGCCATCCCTTTTGGGCCAAGCGGTTCCACCTGCTGCAGGGTGGTCAGCGGTGTTTCGCCGGTCATCTCCTGCAATTGGGCGCGCAGAGCGGCGGCCGTGCCAAAGCGGGTATCCAGCGCGGCGGCGCTGCAGCTTAAAATGGGAAGCACCCGCCAGCCCAGCGCCCGCAGGCGGCGCACCTGGGGCAGCACAGCCGAAAAGCTGCAAAAACTGCCGCATAAAGCAAAGGCCACGGTGCGGGGGCCGTCAGGCCGGTTCATCATGCAGATCACCTCTTTCTTGCAGGATGGTCAGTACGGTTTGGGCGATGAGCGCCCCGGCGGTATCGGGGGCGCACTTGCCGGGCAGGGCCAGGGCATGTTCGGCCCGGATGCCCAGGGCTTCGGCGGCGTCAAAGTCGGTGCCGCCGGGCAGGCTGGCCAGGTCGATGACCAGCGCCCCGCGGGGCAGCTTTTCCAGCATTTTGCGGGGCAGCACCGGCGCGGGGATGGTGTTGATGACGGTATCATGCTTTGCCAGCAGCACGGGCAGGCGGTCCAGCGGGGCGGCGCGGTGCCCCGCACACCGGGCGTTGGCCCGCTGCACGGCATTGCGGGCGGCAACGGTGGTATGCCCGCCCAGCAGGTCCAGCCGCCGCGCTACCGCCCGGCCGATGCGTCCGTAACCGAGAACCAGGAAGTCGCTTTCCCAGATGGTGCGGCGGCGCAATTGCAGCAGTAGGGCAAGGCAGCCCTCTGCGGTGGGCACGGCGTTTAAACATTCCAGCTCGGGCCGCTGGAAGTAGTCCAGCAGCGGCAGACTGGCCTGCCGGGCGGCGGCCTGGATGGGTGAACCGGGGCGTCCGGCCAGCAGCAGGGTGCCGGGGCGCACCCCCTGCAGGGTGCGGGCGACGGCATCGCTGACACGTTCCTGGGACATAGGCAGCAGGACAAAATCGGCCTGGCAGGCGGCCTCCGGCCCGATGATGCGGAACCCCGCGGCCTGCAAAGTCTGCGCCGCCGCCCGCTGGCGGGCATCATGCCCCACCACGCAAAAGGTTTTCATAGGCTGTTCCCCCCCTTTTGGGTGTGCTTTCGCCATAGTATGCTTGGATTGAGGCGGATGGTGCGGATACAAAAAAGCTCCCTCCCAGAGGAGCCTTTTGCGCCGCGTACAAATAAAAAATCCCGACCCCTCAAAATGAACTGCACCCCATTTGTTAGACAGTATGGTATACTGTTTAGGAAATGGGGTGTTTTTGTATGCCAAAAGGATATCGGAAGTACAACGGAACGCAGAAGGTAGAAATCATTAAACGAATCCACAGAGAAAACCTGAGCTTTAAGGGAGCGTCCAGAGAATATGGCATTTCGGACCGTACACTCAGGGACTGGGAGCGCATTTATTGGGAGGAAGGAGAAGAAGCACTTCTAACAGAGCGCCGGGGTCGAGCTTGTGTAGCCAGTGGGACACAGAAAGGCCGGAAACCAAAACTGAACAAGCAAGTAGAAGAAGACCTTATTGCAGAGAATCAAAGGCTTCGGATGGAGATAGACTACTTAAAAAAATTGAATGCCTTGGTGCTGGAAGAGGAACGCCAAAACAGAAAGCACAAGTAGTTCAGGAACTGAGGCAGAAATACCCGCTGAAAGCACTGCTGCAACTTGCCGGACTTCCTCGCAGCACGTTCTACTACTATCTGCACCAGTCTCAGAATCCTGCCAAATACCAGATGGTAAAGGAACAGATTGTTATAATCTTCAACGAGAACAAAAACGATACGGATACCGCAGAATCACAAAAGAACTGCATAACAACGATATTCGTGTGAACCACAAGACGGTTCGGAAACTCATGAAGCAGCTTGGTTTAGTCTGTCAGGTTCGTTCAAAAAAGGAAGTACAGTTCTTACAAAGGCGAAGTTGGAGAAGTAGCTCCAAACCTGCTGGAACGGCATTTGAAGACAAACCAGCCGAATCGGAAATGGGTCACAGATAATACCGAGTGCAAAGTGAAGGACCAGAAACTCTACCTGTCTCCAATTCTTGATTTGTTCAATGGCGAAGTTGTCAGCTACAATCTGAGCCGCCATCCGAACTTTAAGCAAATCACGGATATGCTGGAAGGTGCTTTTCAAAAGCTGCCGGACAAGGTTGACAATCTGATTCTGCATTCGGATCAGGGCTGGCAATACCAGATGAAGTCCTACCAGAATCTACTGAAAGCAAAAGGAATTACGCAAAGTATGTCTCGGAAAGCCACTTGTCTGGACAATGCAGTTGCCGAGAACTTCTTCGGACTGCTCAAGACGGAACTGTTCTATCTGGAAAAATTTGATTCCATTGACCAGCTTGAAAAGGCTATTGTCGATTACATCGACTATTACAACAATCGCCGAATCAAATTAAAACTAAACGGCCTGAGCCCTGTGCAATACAGGATTCAGACCGTTGGGGCCGCTTAATTTGTTTTTTGTCTAACTTTTGGGGTTCATATCAAAAGGGATCGGGAAAAATCGAATGGTTTAATAATACTTCAACCCGTTGCACTGGCCGCGCCAGACGGCGATGGGGTCGATGGGGACGGTGCCGATGCGCATTTCCACAACGGTGGTCTTGCCGCAGGTGGCAAGGGTCTGGCCCTGCTTGACCTGCTGCCCGGCCTTGATGTCAATGTCGCTCAGCCCGTAGAAGATCGTGCGCACGCCCGCGCCGTGGTCGATGACCAACGTAGTTCCGTAGTCGCCGCCCAGGTCCTCGGCCAGGTCGATCTTGCCGCTGGCGGGGGCAATGACCAGCTCACCGCGGGTGGTGGACAAAATTACGTTCGTACTGGTGCGGCCGCCTGCGCCGGTGTTGGTGCTGCGCTCGCTGTAGCGGCGGCCCACATACTCGGTCGCGCCGAAGGTCAGCGTGGTGTTGAGGCGGTTGAGGAACGGCTGCACGAACCCGGCGTCCGCCCAGCTGATGCCGGTGGGCGCTGCGGTGAACAGCTTGCTGACCTTGGTGGGGGCGTCGTCCTGCCCGAGGTAGGGCGTGGCGCGCTGGGACTGCGAGGAGTAATCCTTGTAGCTGAATCCGCCGTCGGTCACTTTCAGGTACAGTGTGGTGGAGTAGCGGCCCACCTGCACGTCGATGGTCTCGGTGCCTAAGGCTGCGTTCCATGGGATGGGCAGGTAGCACACCCAGCCGTTGGAGGATTGGATAAAGCCCTGATTCTTCAGCGTGGTGGTCAGGGTGGGGGCGTCGTTCTCGTAACTGCCGGTCACACGGATGGCGGCTACGCCGCCCTGCTCGATGGTATTCTCGCTTAAATAAACGGACGGCTCGATGGCAATATCGAAGGTGAACAGCCAGGTCTCGGAGCCGGTGATGTCGGCGGCGCCTGCTGCGCGGGAGCCGGTAACGCTGGCCACCAGCTTGGCGGTGTAGGTGCCGGTCTCGTCAAAGCAATAGCCGCTGAACTCCGACAGCGTACCCTCGAACACGGTCTCCTTGTCGGCGTCGGTCACGGTCAGCTGGGTGGCGTAGTTGGTGGAGCTGATCGTAATATCCGGCGACAGCGTGGAGATGGGATCCTCCAGAACAGCGGGGACGGAACTATAGGTTTCGGCGTAGGTACGCTTGAACCAGTTGCCGATGACCGGCACATGCCACTTGTAGGCCGAAGGCTCCAGCGTCTGCCCGGCGAAGGTCACGTGGATGGAAGGCAGCATATCGGGGGTGGCGCTGCGGTACAGGTAGGCCACGCCGATGCCGGCCACTACCAGCACAAACACCACCACCAGCAGCAGCCACCTGGCCATGCCGGTCACGCCGCTGCGCACAACATCCCCCATGGTGGCGGGGGTGTCATCCTCCGCATCGTCGTCGGACGAAGTGTCGGTATCCTCCCCGGCGGGAATATCCATGTTGGCGGTGATCTGCTCCACCGAGAGCTGCACCGTGCGGGTCATGTCCAGCAGGCGCTTTTCATCGATGGGCGGCAGCTCCACGGTCTCCTCGTCGGCCTCAGCGGCATCCAAGGCGGCGTCTTCGTCAGCTGCGGCCTCCTCCGTGGGGGCCTCTGCGGGGCTTCCTCCTCAGCGGGGGTTTCCTCATCTGCGGGGGCTTCCTCATCGGTGGGGGTGCTGTCCTCAGCAGGCGTTTCCGGCTCTGCTTCGGGTTCGCCTTCTTCGGCGGGGGCTTCCTCGGGTGCTTCCGGCGCTTCCGGCGCTTTGGGGGCGGCATCTGCTGCTTCTTCAACAGGTTCCGCTTCGCTCTCCCCTGCCGGTTCGGCGGGGGCATCCTCGGCAGCGGCCGTAGCGACGGCTTCTTCCGCCGGCGCGGTCTCCGCAGGGGGCGCGACTTCGGGCTGCGGGGCTGCCTGGGGGGCAGTATCCGGCGCGGCCTGGGCCGGGATGTTGTCGTTTTTCTTGCTCATCTGTACTCTTCCCAAAATCCTCTTGGTGTTGCCCCATCGTGGAAAAACAGGCGGCAGCCGGGGCCGGGCTGTACCCAATGAAAAATTTATTCAGACTCGCGGTATTGCAGACCACTGCGGCCCGCCATGGCAGGCTCCGGGTCTACCGATTTGCTGCCGATGCGCAGCTCAAAGATCAGGTCATGGTCGGTGCCCGCCGTGCCTACGGGGGAGCCGGCTTCGATCGTCTGGCCGCGCTGGGCGGTGACGGTCTTTAACCCGAACAGATAGCTTTTCACGCCGCAGCCGTGGTCGATGACCACCGTGCCGCCGGTCAGGGTCAGGGTATCCGCCAGCACGACGGTGCCGCTCTGGGGTGCGGTGATGGTCTCGTTGTCGGGGGCGGAGTAGGTCAGCCCGGTGGACTGGCCGCTGCGCTGGCCGTCCCGCATCTGGATGTCGCCGTAGTGCACGGCAATGGCGCTGCTGCTGGGGGCCACGAACAGCCCGTTCCACAGCTTTTGGCCGGTGCTGTTGGTGTACAGCGGCCAGATGGCGTTGCGGTACTCCTCGGCCCCGCCCACGTCTTCCTCGGCGGGCAGTTCCACCGTCTTGTGCTGGGTGTTGGTCACGGTCAGGGTCAAGTCGCGGGTCAGGCTGCCGCAGGTCAGCTGCAGGGTATGGTCGTCGCCCTCGGCATTATAGGTGATAGGGATATACCCCATGTAGCCGCCGGCGGTGCGGCGGAACCAGACGGTGCCCAGGTCGGTCTCCAGGCTCGGCTCACCATCCAGAATACCGGTGAGATACAGCGCCACCACGCTGCCCTGGGCGGCGCGGTCGCTGCTCAGGGTCACGGTAGGGGCCATCGACATGGTGTACCCGGCGCGGTAGGCGTACCAGCCCTGGGCGTCGGCGGGGGGCTCGTTCTCCTGGTGGTAGGCTTTTACAATAATTTGGTAGTCGCCGTTGGCGGCGTAGGTATAGGTGTTGCAGGTGGAGGCATCGCCGGTCCAGGCCGTGCCGTCGGGCGCGGTGATGGTCACTTCGGCGCGGGTGACCCAATCCGGCAGCACCAGCTGGGGCGCGGTATCGGTAAAGGTGCCCAGCTTTTGCACGGTCAGGTTGGTGGGGCTCTGGTAGTGCTTGCTTACTTTGTCGCCCAGCACGGGGATGGTCCAATCCCACCCGTTGGGGGTGAGGGCGGTGTCCCCGAAGGTGACAGCCTCCTGCGGGAGGTCTTTTTCGCCGGTGCGGCTGTAGAGAAACGCGGCGGTGCCGCCTAAGATCAGCGCGACCATGGCAATGACCATAGCAAGCCAGAGCAGCAGTTTGCGCATAGTTTTCTCCTATAGGCAGTAGCGATGGAAAAGCCGGACGCACAAGGCGGCGCCCGGCTGAGAGACTCAGTTTTTACTCGGCGTCAGCGGCGTCGGATGCGGGCTGGGCGGGGATCTTTTCGTAGACGGTGTCGTCCTGGAAATCGTCATCATCGTCGTAATCGTCACCGTCATCGCTGAACAGCAGGCGCTCGTACTCGTCCAGCTCTTTCTCGCGGTGATAGAGGTAGAGGGCGGCGGCGGTCAGGGCACCGGCAGCAGCAAAGAAAAAGGCCAGCACAGCACCGAACGTGGATTTCTTCATCATGGGGAAAACTCCCTTCCTGGCGGTAAGAATACCGTAGATTCGTAATTTTTTCTTGCAAGCGGTCTGCAAGGCAGATACCGCTATGCCCCTATTATACCCGACCCGGGGCCGGAATACAACACAAGAATTGTAAAATTTGAAAGTTCCTTGGCTGTATCATGTACGCTTTAGCGGTTTAAAGAGCCAACTTGACATTCGTGGGAGAATGGGGTTTACTTTACTATAGTAGATTGTTGAAAGCCTCCCTCTGCGAGGGAGGTGGCCCGAAGGGCCGGAGGGAGAGACAATTCCTATATTGCCTGCTAAATCGTAGGATCTCTCCCCCCCACCGCCTATCGGCGGAGCCCCCTCCCAGGGGGCCTTTTGGACCCACGTGTGATATATTATACTTACAAAGGATTGAAAATCTATGCAAAAAGACCTGACCACCGGCAGTGTGTTCAAAAATGTGCTTTATTTCTCGCTGCCCTACCTGCTGTCGTATTTTTTGCAAACGCTGTACGGCATGGCAGACCTGTTCATCATTGGCCAGTTTGAGGGCACGGCCAGCATCACGGCGGTGTCCATCGGCAGCCAGATCATGCACATGATCACGGTCATGCTGGTGGGGCTGGCCATGGGTGTTACCGTGGGCATCGGCCGGGCAGTGGGCGCCCACGATGACCGGGGCGCAGGCGCGGTCATTGGCAACGCGGTCATGCTGTTTCTGGCGGTGTCGGTGGTGCTGGCAGCGGTGCTTACCGCGCTGGTGCAGCCCATTTTAAGCATCATGTCCACCCCGGCCGAGGCTGTGCCCGGCGCGGCGGCTTACCTGACCATCTGCTTCATCGGCATCCCCTGTATTACGGCGTACAATATTATTGCGTCCATCTTCCGCGGGCTGGGCGATTCCCGCAGCCCGATGTACTTTATTGCCGTGGCCTGCGCGGCCAACATCGGGCTGGACTACCTGTTTATGGGGGCACTGCACATGGGCCCCGCCGGTGCGGCGCTGGGTACTACGCTGGCCCAGGGCATCAGCGTCATCGTTTCGCTGGGGGTCATTCTGCGGCGCAAAAGCGGCATCCGGCTGCACAAAAGTGACCTGCGGCCGCAGAAAAACGTCATTGGCCGCATCCTGCGCATCGGTGTGCCGGTGGCCTTGCAGGACGGACTTATCCAAATCTCGTTTTTGCTCATCACGGTCATTGCCAACCGGCGCGGCCTGACGGACGCCGCCGCTGTGGGCATCGTGGAGAAGATCATCAGCTTCATCTTCCTGGTGCCGTCCTCGATGCTGTCCACGGTGTCGGCGCTGGGGGCCCAGAACGTGGGCGCAGGAAAGCACGACCGTGCCGCCGGGACACTGTACTACGCCATCGGCATTTCGCTGACCTTTGGGGCTATCGTGGGTGTGCTGGTGCAGTTTATCGCCCCCAATGCCGTGGCTCTGTTTACCAGCGACGCGGCTGTGGCCGTGGCGGGCGGCTGGTACCTGCGCGGGTATATCTGGGACTGCTTCTTTGCGGGTATCCACTTCAGCTTCAGCGGGTATTTCTGCGCTTACGGCCGCAGCGAGCTTTCGTTCCTGCATAACATTTTGGCCATCGTGCTGGTGCGTGTGCCGGGGGCCTATTTCAACGTTGCCGTCCACCGCCGGGGCTGGGATGCCAAATGCAATGGAGGCAATAGCCCCAGCCGTGTAATCCCCAATGCCGGGCAGAGCGCGCAGGGCGGCATAATCTGCGGGAAGCTGGCCGCCGTACTGCCGGCAGACGATCTGCGCCGCCTTTTGCATGTTGGCCACCCGGCTGTAATACCCCAGCCCCTGCCACAGCACAGCTTGCGCAGCTTGTCCGGGTCGCAGGCGGCAAGGGCGGCGGGGTCCGGCAGTTCGGCCACAAAACGCTCGTAATAGGGCAGCGCCGCCGAGACGCGGGTCTGCTGGAGCATGATCTCGCTGACCCAGATATGATATGCCGAAGGCTCCTGCCGGAAAGGCAGGAGCCTTCGATTCAGTTCAAACCATTGGATCAGCGGTTCGCTGACCGCCCCCATTAAAAACCGCCGCAGGTGCGCGGGAAGGCAATGACGTCACGGATGTTGGGGATGCCGGTGACATACATCAGCAGGCGCTCAAAGCCCAGGCCGTAACCGGCATGCTTTACGCTGCCAAAACGGCGCAGGTCCAGGTACCAGTCATAATCTTCGCGCTTCAGGCCCAGTTCATCCAGGCGGGCCAGCATCACATCCAGGCGCTCCTCACGCTGGGAACCGCCGATCAGCTCGCCAATGCCGGGCACCAGCATATCGGCGGCGGCAACCGTCTTGCCGTCCTCGTTCATGCGCATATAGAATGCCTTGATCTCTTTGGGGTAATCGGTAACAAACACAGGCTTTTTGAACACCTGCTCGGTCAGGTAGCGCTCGTGCTCGGTCTGCAGGTCAATGCCCCAGCTTACTTTATACTGGAAGTTGTCATCGTTCTTTTTCAGCAGTTCGATAGCATCGGTGTAGCTCACGCGGGCAAAATCGCTGTTGGCAACCAGCTCCAGACGCTCGATCAGGCCCTTATCAAAGAACTGGTTGAAGAATGCCAGCTCGTCCGGGCAGTTATCCAGCAGGTAGCGGATGACATACTTGGTCATGGCCTCGGCGGTGTCCATGTAGGTATTCAGGTCAGCAAATGCCATTTCCGGCTCAATCATCCAGAACTCTGCGGCATGGCGGGTATCATAGCTCTTCTCTGCGCGGAAGGTGGGGCCAAAGGTGTAAACCTTGCCCAGGGCCATTGCCATGGCCTCGGCTTCCAGCTGGCCGGAAACCGTCAGGTTGACCGGGCGCTTGAAGAAGTCCTTGCTGTAATCCACCTTGCCATCCTCGGTCTTGGGCACATCGTTCAGGTCCAGGGTAGTAACCTGGAACATCTCGCCTGCACCTTCGCAGTCAGAACCGGTAAAGATGGGGGTGTGTACATAGGTAAAGCCGTTCTTGTGGAAGAACTCATGCAGGGCATAAGCGGCCTGGCCGCGCACACGGAACGCAGCGTTAAAGGTGTTGGTGCGGGGGCGCAGGTGGGTCAGGGTGCGCAGGTAATCCATGCCCATCTTGTTTTTCTGCAGCGGGTAATCGCTGCCGCAGGTGCCCAGCACCGTAACGGTATCGGCGTTGATCTCAAACGGCTGCTTAGCGTTGGGGGTCAGCACCAGGGTGCCGGTCACTTCAAAGCTGGTGTACAGGCCGGATTTTGCAACCTCGGCATAGTTTTCCAGCTTGTCCGCCTGGAAAACGATCTGCACGGGCTTATAGCAGCTGCCGTCTGCCAGAGAGATCGATGGCATCCCGGTGGACGTCCAGCACCACTTTTGATGCCGCAGACGGCGGTCGCAACTCCGATCTTTTAGAATCGCGCACGGTTTTTGCCCAGCCGCAGACAGCACGGGGACTGCATGGCCAGCAAGGCATGCTGCAAAATAGCCCGCTCCGGCAGGCAGGCCGCTGCCGCCAGCACCGAGGCGCAGGACGCGGCAAACACCACCCCGCCCGCCAGCCAGGCGGCGGCACGGTGCATAAAATCCATGCAGGCACCCCCTTTCCCAACCAATTTATGCGAAAAATCCGATTTTCATGAAGTTTTTTTTGAAAAACACTTGCAAGACCGAAAAAAATGTGGTAGGATAACTTGTACTGTTATGGGTAAACCAAGGAGGTGGAACGAATGCCTAATATTAAATCTCAGAAGGATCGTGTTGTCCAGTCTCAGAAGGAGGCCATGGCCAACAAGGCCATCAAGTCCAACCTGAAAACAGTTGTCAAGAAGGCAGACGCTGCCATCGACAGCAACGCCGCTGATAAGGACGCTGTTATGAAAGCCGCTGTCTCTGCTATCGACTCTGCCAAGAGCAAGGGTGTCATCCATAAGAACACCGCTGCCCGTAAGGTCAGCCGTCTGGCTAAGCGCGCTAACAAGGCCGCTCAGTAATTGATCGCATGAACAATGCCCGCCGAGAAATCGACGGGCATTTTCATTTGTATATGGAGTTTGTAGTGGATTGTAGGGGCTGATGCAAGCATCAGCCCCTACAGGACGAGGTTGTGCCTTCAGAGCGAATCTTTATGTCATCATTTCATCTCAAACAGCGCTTTCTTCTTCATCCAGTAATACACCCCGCCCACGACGTCGGCCAAAAACCAGCCGATGGGCACGCTCCACCAGATGCCTGTCACCCCGATCGCCGGGATGGCGGACAGCGCATAGGCCAGCACCACGCGGGTGCCCAAGGATACCACCGTCAGCACCACCGACATACCGGGCCGCCCCACAGCGCGGTACAGCCCGTAGAACAGGAACAGACAGCCGATGCCCGCATAGAACGCGCCCTCAATGCGCAGGTAGCGCACGCCCTCGGTGATGACGGCGGTCTCCGAGCCGTCGATAAAAATGCGCATCAGCAGCGCGGCAAACACAAACACCAGTGCGCTGACCGCGATGCTGAACCCGATGGCCGCCGCAAACGCGCCCCGTATTCCCTTGTGGATGCGGTCAGTCTTTTGCGCGCCGTAGTTCTGGGCAATAAAGATGGAGAACGCATTGCCGAAATCCTGCACCGGCAGATAGGCAAAGGCGTCGATTTTGACCGCCGCTGCAAACGCCGCCATGACCACCGTGCCAAAGCTGTTGACCAACCCCTGCACGGCCAGGATGCCCAGGTTCATAATGGACTGCTGGATGCAGGTCAGCGCCGAGAACCCGGCGATCTCCTTCATGCGGTTGGCCTTGAACTTGCTGTGGGCAGCCTGCCGCACCAGCGGGAACCGCACCCAGGTGTACACGGAAATGCCCACGCCGGAGACATACTGCGCAATGACCGTCGCCTCGGCCGCGCCGCCCACACCGCGCCCCAGTCCGCAGACGAACCACAGGTCCAGCGCGATGTTCAGCCCGGCGGACAGCGCCAGAAACAGCAGCGGTACCATCGAGTTGCCCAGCGCCCGCAGCAGAGAGGCAAAGTAGTTGTACAGGAAAATCGCCGCCAGTCCGGCAAACACGATCTTTAAGTAAGTGCGCATCAGCGGCGCAATCTCGGCGGGCAGGCGCAGGAACCAGATAATGCCCTCAAAACCCAGGTACACCGCGCCGGTCAGCACGGCGGTCACGATGGCCAGCAGCACAAAGGCGGCCAAAACGCCCTCCCGCAGGCCGGTGTCGTCCTTTTGGCCAAACTTGATGGAAAACACCGTGCCGCTGCCCATGGCCAGCCCCAGCAAAATGGACGTGAGAAAGGTCATCAGCGTAAAGGCCGAGCCGACCGCCGCCAGCGCGTTGGTGCCGATGAACCGCCCGACAACCAACGTATCGGCGATATTATAGCATTGCTGCAGCAGGTCGCCTAAAATCATGGGCACCGCAAACCGCAGCATCGTGGGCATAACAGGCCCCTGGCGCTCAGGATAACACCGGCCACCACATAACCGGTCAGGATGCGGGCGGGGCTCAGCTTGGTGTAATCAATCAGCAGCTGCCCCACCACGCAGATGGCGCCGCCCACCACAAATGCCCACAGATAATTCATGTGTTCCCCTCCTCTTCCGGGCAGCCAAGCTCCACGCAATGCGCAATGCCGGGGATGCTTTCCCCCTGCAAAAAGGTTGTCTGGCTCATCAGCGCCCCTGTGGAAAGAAAGAGCACCCGCCGCCAGCGCCGTTCCACCAGCCCCGGCAGAACATGCGCTGCCAGCACTGCAGCACTGCACCCGGCCCCGCTGCCGCCCGCCTGCACGTTCTGGGCGGCAACATCATACAGCAGGCATCCGCAGTCCTGGTGGTTCTCCACCGGACAATCAGCTTTGTGCATCAGCTCATGCAGCAGGGTGCTGCCAACTTCACCCAGATCACCGGTAAAAATGGCGTCAAAGTCCTGCTGGGTGGTGCCGGTGTCCGCAAAGTAGTGCAGCAGCGTTTGGGCCGCCGCGGGGGCCATCGCGGCCCCCATGTTGTTGATATCCTTGACCCCTGCATCACACACCCGCCCAATGGTAGCTGAAAGTACCGGCACGCCCGCGGCCCCACTGCCCCGCACCAGGCAGGCCCCGGCAGCGGTAGCAGTCCACTGGGCGGTCGGGGTGCGTTTGCCGCCATATTCCAGCGGGGTGCGGAACTGCCGCTCCGCCGCGCAAAAATGGCTGCTGCTCATGGCGAGTATTTCATGCGCATAGCCAGCTGCCGCGCAGAGGGCCGCCAGGCACAGCGCTTCCGCCATGGTGGAGCAGGCACCATACAGCCCGGCAAAGGGCACCCCCAGCTGGCGCATGGTGTAATTACTGGCGGTGCACTGGGCCTGCAGGTCCCCCGCGAAGGCAAGCTCCACCTGCTGTTTGGTAATGCCCGCTTTGCGCAGGCAATGGCGGGCGCAGCGCTGTTGCAGCATGCTTTCGGCCTGCTCCCAGCCGGTGCAGCCCTCAGCATCAAAGCCCGCATCCTGCACCAGCTCATCAAAGCCCTGTGCCAGCGGGCCTTCGCTCTCTTTTTTGCCGCCCACGGCGGCCCAGGCCGCCAGCACCGGCGGGTGCGGGAATATTACGGTATCGCCCCTTCGTATCGGCATAACAGGCAATCCCCTTTCCGGTTTGTTTGGGCTTAGTGTGCCGCAGCGGGGCAAAAAATATGCGCAGGGCAGCCAAAGCAGCGCCCTGCGCGATGATTTTGGGGTCAAAACTTATTCATCGCCCAATACACCAGCCCCCACACCCAGGAAGCCAGTGTGCCGAACGCCAGCACCGGGCCCGCGATGGTAAAAATTTTAGCGCCAACGCCCGTTATCCAGCCTTCGGCCTTGAACTCCACCGCCGGGCTGACCACTGAGTTGGCAAACCCGGTAATAGGTACCAGCGTCCCGGCCCCGGCCTTGGCGGCCAGCTTTTGGTACCAGCCCGGCACCGTAGTGATGGCGGAAAGCATCACCAGTGTGATGCTGGTCAATGTTCCGGCAAGGTCTTTATCGTACCAGCTCAGGTAGAACTGGCGCAGGGCTTCGCCCAACAGGCAGATGGCCCCGCCCACAAAAAAGGCCCACAGGCAGTCCTTGACGACCGGGCTGGGCGGGTTGGCCCGCTTGACCATGGCGTCATAATTTTTTGGGGGCAGCTGCATACGGCATACTTCCTTTTATTTCAGTCTGCCGTTAGCTTTCCCGCCTGCCGTGCCGGTTATGCGCCAAAAAAGTTCACGTTGCCGCGGTAATAGGGTTCCGGCACCATGGTGCGGTACAATTCCTGCAAATCGCGGTGGATTTCTTCATCTTTGGCAAACCCGCCCGCGGGCAGGCTGTAGATCTGGTACCGCACGCCAAACAGGCGGCTTTCCATAGCAGCGGCGTGGGCACCGGCCCGCAGGTAGAAGCCAATGCGCCGCCTTGCCACTGCCGGTTCTGGCGCTTCGGCGGGGTGTTCGCATTCAATGATCAGGCTCTGCTTGCGCGGGGCGTAATAGGCGGCAAGCTCTTTCAGCACCGCCGTGCCCACACCGCTGCCGCGGTACTGCGGTAAAACAGCAAAATAATCCAGCAGCACATTGCGGCACTGGGGCAGAACCGCCTGCCAGGCATATGCCATCAGGGCACCGGCCTCGTCATAAAACGCCAGCGGCTCATACAGGCCGCGCGTCATCATGCCCTGCACCGAAGCAAAGGGTTTCAGCTCCGATTCCGGGAAATCCCGCACCATCTGGCTGCGGTAAATGCTTTGTGCCTGCTCCACGTTCAGCAGCACGATCTTCATGGCAAACGCCCCTTTCCATTTGTGACAAAATTTAGTATAATAGAAAAAGACCCAACAACGCAAGCAGGAGGATTTTTCCTATGGAATGGACCGATATCCAAATTACCGTACCGCAGCAGTATGCCGAAACCGCCGAAGCGATTGCTACCATGGTATCCAACGGCGGCATTTATATTGAGGACTACCGTGACCTGGAACAGCAGGCATGGGAGATCGCCCATGTGGACCTGATCGAGCAGGACCTGCTGGATCAGCCGCGCGATATTGTAAAGGTGCACATGTACCTGGCCCCGGACGAAAACCCGGCTGAGATCCTGCCCCTGTTCAAAGAGCGGCTGGAAGCCAGCGGCGTGGAGTATAAGCTGGAGACCAGCGGCATTGAGCAGGAAGACTGGCAGAACGCCTGGAAGAAATATTACCACGCCATGGACATTGGCCAGCGCCTAGCTATTGTACCCGGCTGGGAAACCTATGATACTGACCGAATTGTGATCACGATGGACCCCGGCATGGCCTTTGGCACCGGCACCCACGAAACCACCAGCCTGTGCTTGGAAACGCTGGACAGCATGGTAAAGGGCGGCGAGCGTGTGCTGGATATTGGCACCGGCTCCGGTATTCTGGCCATTGCTGCGTTGAAGCTGGGCGCTGCCGAAGCCGAGGGCGTGGATATTGACCCCATGTGCGTGCGCACCGCCGGCGAGAATGCCGAGCGCAACGGCGTGGCCGAGCACTTTACCGTACTGGTGGGCGATCTTTCTGACAAAGCCAGCGGCAAATACAACATCATCACCGCAAACATTGTGGCGGCTGCCATTTTGTCCCTTGCGCCGCATGTGCCGGTATTGATGGCACCGGGTGCCCGGTTCATTGCTTCCGGCATTATTGATACCCGCAAGGACGAAGTGCTGGCTGGGCTGCGTGCCGCCGGGCTGGAGCCGGTTGAGATCAAAGAAAAGCGCGGCTGGGTTTGCGTGATCTGCAAAAACGCCGCGGAGGTATAAACGCCATGCCGCACCGCTATTTTACCGCCGAAGTTGGCAATGGTCGCGCCGCCCTGAACGGCACCGACGCCCACCACCATCGGGCACGGTAAAGCCTTCTGGTAGGCAGTCCAACTGCTGGTAGGCATAGCGCACCTCAAACCCGGCCTGCAAAGCGCGGGCACCCACGGCGGCCTTGAACGGCTCCTCGATCTCGTGCTTGATGATAAAGACGACGGTCTCGAACCCCGCGCGGCGCGCGTCGTACAGGCTGTAGTCAAGGATAGCCTCCCCGCTGGGGCCGACCGGGTCGATCTGCTTCAGCCCGCCGTAGCGGCTGCCCATACCGGCAGCCATAATGACAAGAATCGGTTTCTCGCGCATGGGAAAAACCTCCTTTATACAAAATCATTCCGGCTTCTATGATACACTCTTTTGGCGGCGGGTGCAACCCCCGAGGCAAAACCGGGCAGCTTCGGCAAAATGTTTGGTGCTTCCCTATGGCAGTGCGGGGCAGAAGATGCTATAATAAGGCCATAGAGTAATGGGAGGAAGTTACCATGCAGCAAACACGAAAACCCGGCCCGCAGCGGGCCCTTGTGCTGGCCGGCGGCGGTGCCAAAGGCAGCTACCAGGTGGGTGTGTGGCAGGCGCTGCAAGAGCTGGGCTGGACGCCGGATATTATCACGGGTGCCAGCGTCGGCGCACTGAACGGCTGCCTGTTTACAATGGGCAAAAGCAAGGAGGCCGAGGACCTTTGGCGCGGGCTGGAGATCCATGACGTGCTGGAAGTGCCCGACAGCCTGAAGCCCGAGGAATTGAACAACTTCTTTCTGGACGTGGTGCGCAGCGGCGGCCTGAACGTGGAGCCGCTGGCCGAGACCATCGACCGGCTCATCGATGAGGACGCGGTGCGCCGCTCCCCCATCCGCTTCGGCCTGGTGATGACCGAACTGGGCACCATGCGCCGCGTGCAGTGCCCGGTGGAAAAGATCCCCGAAGGCCAGATGAAAGACTACCTGCTGGGGTCCAGCGCCTGCTTTCCGGCGCTGCGCCCGCGGGAGATCAACGGCGTGAAGTACATCGACGGCGGCTGGCGCGACAATATGCCGCTGGACCTGGCCGCCGCCATGGGCGCCGGGGAACTGCTGGCCGTGGACGTGAACGGCGTGGGCATCACCCGCCCCAATACCACCGGTCTGCCTACCCGCATCATCCGCAGCCATTGGAATTTAGGCCCCACGCTGGATTTTGCCCCCGAGCGCGCAGCCCGCAACATTGCCCTGGGCTACTTTGATACGATGCGGCTGTTTGACCGCATGGGCGGCACAGCCTACGGCATCCTGCCGGACAGCAGCGCCTTTTTGAAGAACTTCGCCGAACGTTACCAGCTGCGCTTGGCCGAGGTCGCCGCCCGCTCCCCGGCTATCGACTTGGTGGAAAAGACTGCCCGCCAGCTGGCCAACTACCCGGCCCCCTTTGCGCCGAACCCCAGTGCCCCCACCGCGGCTGCACTGGCCCCGCTGGAGCTGGCCGCCGAGCACCTGAATGTGCCCGCGGACATGCCCTACACCCCCAAACTGCTGGCTGCCACCGTGATGGGCAGCTTTGAGAAAGACCCGGCTGACCGCTTCCCCGCCCTGCTGGACGGCAAGGACGGCAGCCTTGTGGCCGAAAAAGCCATGGCGGCCGCCGTGCCCGAGGAATTTGTAACGGCGCTGGTCAGCCGTACCTTGGCGGATGTGCCACTGCTTTAACAAAATACGATGCTGCGCATTTTTTTTGCGGAAGCATCGGAAAAAACAAGGAGGTCTGCATGCATACCTTTACTGGTGTTTCGGCATCGCCCGGCGTTGTGATCGGCCCTGTGGAACAGATCGACCACGGCACCACCGGACTGCACCGCATCGTCTGCGACCCGTTTCGGGAGCGCGCACTGTATGACGTAGCGGTGGTGCTGGCGAAAGATGAGCTGCGCCGCCTGAGCCAGCGCGCCAAAGGCCCCGATGCGGACATTCTGCTGTTCCAGATTGCCCTGTTGGAGGATGAATCCTTCACCAACGAAATTGGCGATTACATAGCCGCCGGTGCCGGCAGCGCTGCCGCCGTGGAGCGTGCGGAGCAGATTTTTGCCCGCCGCCTGCGGGACGTGGATGATGATTACATCCGGGAGCGCAGCGTGGATGTGTGCGATGCCTGCCGCCGCGTGGTGGATATTTTGGATGGCCGCCCCAGCCGCCGTCTGCACTTGAAGCGCCCCAGCATTCTGGTGGCGGACCGCTTCTTCCCCAGCGACCTGTTCAGCCTGGACCGCCGCATGATCCTGGGGCTGGCCAGCAACCAGGACAGCACCATCAGCCACGCGGCCATCATGGCCCGCAGCATGGGCCTGCCCGCTGTGCTGCAATTGGGTGACGGCGTGGCCGCGCTGGCCGCCGGCAAACGGGCCATTCTGGACGCCAACCTGGAGGACGGCACCGGCAGCCTGATTGTGGACCCGGACGGCGCGCATATCGCCCAGGCGGATTGCAAAATTGCGCTGAACCGTCTGCACGGCAGCGTGGCCGACCCCGTGGCGGCCCAGCCCTGCCTGACCAGGGATGGCACGGCGTTCCGCCTGCTGACGATGACGAACCTGTACGGCACCGAGGACAAGGCCCTGCCGTTGACTGCGGTGGGCACCGGCCTGCTGCGCACCGAATCGGTGATCTTGAACGAGCTGTCCGAACAGGAGCAGTTGAACCTGCTGAAAGAACATCTGGAAGCAGCTAATGGGGCCATGCTGGCCGTGCGCACCTGTGATTCCAACGCCGACGATGAGGCCCCCTGGACCGCGACCGTCAAGGACAGCCTGCAAAACCACCGTCTGCTGTGGCCGCAGATACGGGCGCTGCTGCAAGCCGCGCCCTGCGGCGACCTGCGTATCCTCTTTCCCATGATCGCGGGGGCCGAGGATTGGGATGCCTGCCTGCAGGAAGTGACCGCCTGCCGCGATGAGCTGCAAAGCCGCGGTGTCGAGGTGGATCGCCTGCCGCCGATGGGGTGCATCGTGGATATGCCATCGGCCGCGCTGTTGGCGGGCGAGCTGATCGCCCACGGTGCGCAGATTTTGGCCATCGACATTGAGGACCTGGCCCGCTACACGCTGGGCCTTGTGAAGGACCCCGCCGCCGCGGCCCGCCGCGCCGCCAGCCCCGCTGTGCAGCGCCTTGTCAAAGAGGTACTGCGTCAGGCCGAGGGCACCAGCGTGCGGGTCTACCTCTGCGGCATCACGGTCGCCTCGGTAGACCAGATGCCCGCCTACCTCCACCTCGGCGTCCACCACTTCGCCGCCGAACCCGCCGCCCTCCTCCCGCTAAAAAAGCGGCTGATGCAAGAGAATTTGAGTTAAAAGTAAGTATAAATAATGACTTTTTAATATGGAAATGAGGCGACTTGTATGCCTGACATAAAGAAGTTTATGGACAAGAGTTTATCAGCAGTGCAAAGAGGTGCGAAAAGTTTCAACGAAACTGTCGCACCTAAAATCGGAAAGGCTGTAAACGATGCTACGGAAAGCGCTGGAAAAGCGATTGCCGATGGAAGTGATAAGATAGCATCTGTTGGGAAAAATGCAAAAGATACAGTAATGAATCAGCTGGATGTAAACCATGACGGAAATGTTGACATTGTTGATATTATTACATTAGGCCTTAAAACGCCCGGTATAAAAGTAAACCGGGAACAGTTTCTCAAAAAAGAATTAACTATACATTACGATGAAGAAACTGTGAAAAAAGCAATTGCAAAAACTCCTGTAGCGGCAAAAATTCCAGCAGAAGATATTGATAAAATTGCAGATGCAGTTATTCAGTATGAAAGATATTTTGTTTCGGGAATCTCTACAGCGCTTGGTGCACCTGGTGGAGCAGCAATGGTAGCTACAATTCCGGCAGATATCATTCAGTACTATGGATACATGCTTCGCGCTGCACAAAAATTGATGTACCTTTACGGATTTCCGCAAATTGTGTCAGAAGATGACGAAACGCAAATAGACTCTGCGACAATGAATCTCCTTGTTGTAGCAATGGGGGTAATGTTTGGCGTGGCCGGTGCCTGGCCGCGCAGGCGGAACTTGGTGCCGCTCTGGGTGCCTTCGGGGATATGCTGCACAATGCGGCCATCCACGGTGGGCACCTCAACGTCATCGCCCAGCACAGCCTGGCTGAAGGTGATGGGCACATGGATGGTAACATCGTACCCGTCACGCTCAAACATCGGGTCGGCCTTAACGGTAACATGCACGATCACATCGCCGGCCGGGCCGCCGTTGGAACCGGCATCGCCCTGGCCGCGCAGTGCAATGTTCTGGTCATCATCAATACCAGCGGGGATATTGATCTCCAGGCTCTTGCGCGCGGCGGTCTTGCCGGTGCCGCGGCAGGTCTTGCACGGGTTGCGGATAATGGTGCCGCGGCCGCCGCAGTGGCTGCAGGGCTGCTGGCTCTGCATTACGCCAAAGGGGGTGCGCTGCTGTGTTACAACATAACCACGGCCGCCGCAGTCGGGGCAGGTTTCGGGGCTGGTACCCTTGGCCGCACCGGTGCCGCCGCAGTCGGGGCAGGTATCCTGGCGGTTGATGGTGATCTTCTTGGAGCAGCCGTGGGCGGCTTCCTCAAAGGTCAGGATCACGCTGGCCTGAATATCATGGCCCTTGCGGGGTGCATTGGCGGTGCGGGTGGAAGAACCGCCGCCAAAGCCGCTGAATCCACCGCCAAATCCGCCGCCAAAGATATCGCCAAAGATGTCGCCCAGGTCCACGCCGCCAAAACCACCGCCGAACCCGCCTGCACCGCCGCCGTTGGCAGCCGCATAGTTGGGGTCTACGCCGGCAAAGCCGAACTGATCATAGCGCTGGCGTTTCTGCGGGTCGGAAAGCACATCGTTGGCTTCGTTGACCTCTTTGAACTTTTCCTCGGCTTCTTTATCGCCGGGGTTCAGGTCAGGGTGGTACTTTTTGGCAAGTTTGCGGTAGGCGCTCTTGATCTCGGCATCCGTGGCGTTTTTGCCGATGCCCAGCACCTCGTAATAATCTCTTTTTTCTGCCATATGATCACACCTTTATGTGTTGAAGTAAGTTGACTTTTATTCCTTTCCCCTATGGGAACAGCCGGTTCTTTGTCCGTAAGGGCGTACAGCCTGTGCCTGCAAGCGGCAACGTGATTTCACTGCGGGCACACGCTGTGCGCCCCTACGGACGGGACGCAGCTTTGTGGGCTTAACCCCACAATGGCCGCCGCCGGAATTGCCTGGCGGCGGCCTTTTGGGTTACAGGGATGTTCCCCTGTTTATTCTGTTATCTTACACCTCGTGGAAGTCAGCGTCAACAGCACCGTCATCCTTCGGGGCGGAACCGGCATTGCCCGTGGGGCCCTGCTGGGCGTCAGCGCCCGGCTGCTGGCCCTGCTGCTGGGCAGCCTGCTGGTAAACCTTCTCGCTGATGGCGTAGAAAGCCTTCTGCAGGTCGTCCTGCTTTGCCTTGATGGCCTCAATATCGGTACCCTTCAGGGCTTCCTTCAGGGCGTTCAGCTTAGCTTCGCACTCGCTCTTCTCGGACGGAGAGACCTTGTCGCCCAGCTCGCCCAAAGCCTTTTCGGTCTGGAACACCATCTGGTCGGCGTTATTGCGGGCATCAACATCTTCGCGGCGCTTCTTATCCTCAGCAGCATACTGCTCGGCATCCTTAACGGCCTTGTCGATGTCATCCTTGCTCATGTTGGTGGAAGCAGTGATGGTAATGCTCTGCTCCTTGCCGGTGCCAAGGTCCTTAGCGCTTACATGCACAATGCCGTTGGCATCAATATCAAAGGTAACTTCGATCTGCGGCACGCCGCGCGGAGCCGGAGCGATGCCATCCAGGTGGAAGGTACCCAGGCTCTTGTTGTCGCGGGCAAACTCACGTTCGCCCTGCAGAACGTTGACTTCAACGCTGGGCTGGTTGTCAGCAGCGGTGGAGAAGATCTGGCTCTTCTTGGTGGGGATGGTGGTGTTGCGCTCAATGATCTTGGTGCAAACGCCGCCCAGAGTCTCAATGCCCAGGCTCAACGGGGTAACATCCAGCAGCAGCAGACCCTTAACGTCGCCCTGCAGAACACCGCCCTGGATGGAAGCGCCGACAGCAACACATTCATCGGGGTTGATGCCCTTGAACGGCTCGCAGTTCAGTTCCTTCTTGACAGCGTCATAGACAGCGGGGATACGGGTGGAGCCACCGACCATCAGGACCTTGGCCAGGTCGGAAGCCTTCAGGCCGGCATCGGCCAGAGCCTTACGGACGGGGGCCATGGTGCGGTCAACCAGATCAGCGGTCAGTTCATTGAACTTTGCGCGGGTCAGGGTCATATCCAGATGCTTGGGACCGTTGGCATCAGCGGTGATGAACGGCAGGTTGATGTTGGTGGTGGTAGCGCTGGACAGCTCGATCTTGGCCTTCTCGGCAGCCTCCTTCAAGCGCTGTGCAGCCATCTTATCCTTGCGCAGGTCGATGTTGTTTTCCTTCTGGAAATCCTCAGCCATCCAGTCGATGATGCGCTGGTCGAAGTCATCGCCGCCCAGGTGGGTATCACCATTGGTAGCCAGAACTTCAGTAACGCCATCACCCATCTCGATGATGGAAACATCGAACGTACCACCGCCCAGGTCGTAAACCATGATCTTCTGGTCGGATTCCTTATCAATGCCGTAAGCCAGAGAAGCTGCGGTCGGCTCGTTGATGATACGCTTTACGTTCAGACCAGCAATGGTACCGGCGTTCTTGGTTGCCTGACGCTGGCTGTCGTTGAAGTAAGCGGGAACAGTGATGACAGCCTCGGTAACGGGCTCGCCTAGGTAAGCTTCGGCATCAGCCTTCAGCTTTGCCAGGATCATAGCGCTGATCTCTTCGGGGGGTGTAATCCTTGCCGCCGGCGTGAACCTTCTCGGCAGTGCCCATCTTACGCTTGATGGAGGAGATGGTGTTTTCGGGGTTGGTGATAGCCTGACGCTTTGCAACCTGGCCTACCAGACGCTCGCCGGTTTTGGTAAAGCCGACAACAGACGGGGTGGTGCGGGCGCCTTCAGCGTTCGCGATAACAACGGGCTCGCCGCCCTCCATAACAGCTACGCAGCTGTTGGTAGTACCAAGGTCAATACCAATAATCTTACTCATAATATAAAACTCCTTTCATATTCCTCTTTCAGGAAACATGGAAATGTGAATGTCTTAATTTATATCTGAACGGGCTTTTGCACCCGGTTCATGCTTTGTTATTCGGCCACAACCACGGTTGCATGGCGGATGATCTTATCGCCGATCATGTAGCCTTTCTGGAACACGCGCACCACAGTGCCGCTTTCCTGGCCATCCTCTGCCGGAACCTGCTGAACAGCGTTCATAAAGTTGGGGTCAAAAGGCTTGCCCATGGATTCGATCTCGGTGATGTTCAGCGTTTTCAGAGCTTTTTCGGCTTTGTCCAGCGTCATCACAACGCCCTTTTTATAGTTTTCGTCGGTGCATTCGGCATTGGCTGCCATATCCAGCGTATCCAGAATTGCCAGGATCTGGTTGACCGCGTGGGAAACACCATCGTTGAACTTCTGGTCAGCTTCGCGGGCGGAACGCTTGCGGTAATTGTCATACTCTGCAGCGGTGCGCAGCATCTGGTCTTTCAGCTTTGCGTTGGCCTGCTCGGCGGCTTCCAGCTTTGCCTTTACGGCTTCCAGCTCTTTGGATTTTTTGCCGAACCAGTCTTTCTTTTCGGTCTTTTCTGCAGCGGGTTCAGCTTCCTGCTTATCGGATTCTGCCGCGGGCGCTTTTGTTTCAGCAGCGGCCTGTTCCTGTTCAGTTTCAGGCTGCTTCTTTGTTTCTTCGCTCATGTCTGCTCCTCCTTTTTACCGGACATTGACTGCCCTAACTTAATTGCAAAATAATTCAAAACGGGGATCAAGTGTTCGTACTCCATGCGGTTGGAGCCGATCACCGCCACCGTGCCGTACAGCCCGCCGCCCGCAAGGTAACGCTTGCTGACGATGCAGAGGTTCGGCATGGCGGGCTCGATATCCTCGCCCAACGTGGCGGTCACTTTGCCGCTGCCCGGTTCGATCAGGGCGCGGGCCGCTTCGTTGTCAGAAAAAACTTCCAGCAGCGCGCCAAGGTTTGTGCGCACATCCGGCATCTTGGCCAGGTACTGCACGCCCTCCAGGTAAAACTGCGGGCGGGTGCGAACCAGCGCTTCGGCGGCGAACACCACCGGCGCCAGCCTGCGCCCGGCGGAAAGCACCAGGCTTGCCGTCAGCGACGGGGTCAGGTCCTCCGGTGCCACAAAAGTCAGGCTGCTGTTCAGCAGGCGGGCCATCTCATCGGCATCCTCCCGCGTCAAGCCGGTGTGGATACGCGCCACACGGGTGCGCACACCGCCGGAGCTGGTAACCGCCAAAACTGCGGCGGAATACCGCCCGACCTGCACGACCTCAAAATGGGCGATGCACAGATCCTCGGCCTGCGGGGTGGTAGCCACTGCGGCACAGCCGGTATAATCGGCCAGTGCGCGGGCGGCGCTCTGCGCCAGCTTTTCGGGCTCAACGTCCATATCGGCAAACAGCCGGTCAATGTTTTCGCGGTCCGCTGCGCTCAGTGCTATGGCGGCGGGGGCTTCCAGCAGGTGGTCTAGGTAGTACCGGTACCCCTTGGGGCTGGGCACGCGGCCTGCGCTGGTGTGCGGCTGCTCCAGCAGGCCAAGCTTTGTCAGCGCGGCCATCTCGTTGCGGAGCGTTGCGCTGGAAAGTGCCATGTCAAAGTGGCTGGCCAGCAAACCGGAGCCGACCGGCTCGCCGCCGGTAGAATAAATGGCAACAATCGCTTCCAGAATGCGCTGCTTGCGTGCATCCATCGTCATGCTGCCCTCATCTCCTTGTTTGCTTTTTCTTGTTTAGCACTCTCTCTTCCTGAGTGCTAAATTTATTATATCCCAACTCTTTGTTCTGTCAAGCCCTTTTCATAAAAAGTTTCAAACTTTAACAGATTTGACACAAACGCCGCGGCAAAGGGTGGTTTTTGCCCTCCGCCGCGGCGTTTTTCTGTTATTTCATCTTGTTTTGCTGCCCGCCAGACAGCAGGGTGATGCCGGCCAACGGTTCATTCTTCCATCCACTTTGCTAAAAATGCCGCGGCAATGTTTACTGCGCGGGCGGTCTCGGTATCAGGGGCTGCATCCTGCGGGCGGCCGGTCAGTAACACACCGCCTTCCACATCCCCCTGCACCACAATGGGGCAGACGCACAGCAGCACCGTTTCCCCTTTGTCAAAGGCCGTAATGCGGCGGGCAGCGGTTTCCGGCGCGGTGTAAGGGCCGCGCATGGCCAGCAGCCGGGCGGCGGCATCGCTGATCTGCCGCCCCAGCAGCTGCCCTTTGCCCGTGCCGGTGGCGGCCACAATGCTTTCCCTGTCACACATCAGCACAGGGCGGCCCAGATTTTTGGCCAGCACCTCGGCCCGATAAAGGCGCAGCAGCCATCTGCCGGGAAGGTCGGCATGGCGTCCACGGCAGCCTGGTCATCTTTGGTCAGATAGGAGCGTTTGACGGGATAATTTAAAACATTTTCCATATAGAGGTAGTAGGTGTTTTCCCAGCTGACAGTATAGGCATCCGCAGTGCGGCCGCGAACATCCTCAAAACCATCCATTGTTTTGTAAAGCGGAGAAGTCGGCAAGAGGCCAACAACAGCAATCGGTGTTTCGCCGGGCACATATCCTTCCGTCTGTTCCAGATGGCCAACCACGCGGACCATCAAGGCATCCGTTGCTTTTTCTTCCAAAGCAACTTTCAGATAACTTTGGTTGGCATAGATGACATTACACCAGATGCCAAGTCCCATAGCGGCATAAGCGGCATAGCGCAGATACTTTTGTGCCTTGTTGTGGGGGAGCTCCTGCAGAAACAGCACCGCCAACAGATAAAGCAGGCCAAAGGAGAAGGTCATTAGGGTATGTTCCATGCCTTTGGAGATAAAGTAGACGACATTGATGCCAAAGGGAAACAGCAAAAACAGCACAAGCAGCAGCAACCGGGTGCTGTTCTGTTTGATTTTGGTGGCAAGAATCCAAAGGAGCGTGGCGGCGGCCGCCAGCAGAAGCGCCATATTGGCAAGGCCGACAAAGCGAGAACGGAAAGTCTGCGGGTTCCACCATTCCTTAATAACATATAAGTAGGTATCCACCACAAGGCGTGGGATGCTGGTGGTGGAGTAATCGCCTACATTGGTCAAGCCGTTGTAATGATCGGCAAGCACAATGCCCTTGACATGGAGCAGCACACGCATGATCAGGGTATAAGCGATACTTCCGCCTAGAAGCATGGCGATAGATTTTAACCCGGAGAGAAATACTTTTGAGGGATCTTTTCCCTCCAGCAGGTCCTGCATGAAAAGCAGGATCAACAGCCCGATAGCCAGCTGCAGGTACGCCTGGTAAAATCCCAGGCATAGGCAGATGAACACGCCGCCCAAAACCGGATGCGCTTTGCGGAAAAGCGCTACGCCGACGGTGGCGCAGAGCAGTGCCAACATGTAAGTATCGCCCTCATGAAAATCAGTGGCGAAGGTAGAGGTCGTGGTAATGTTTACGGCCAACAAGGCGCATAACAGCGCAATATGAAGTTTGTTTTGCAGCTTAAACATCCGCACGATCAGAACAAGGGCTGCCGTAAAATAGAAAACCGCCAAAGTGGCAATCAGCATAGGGGCAACCAGATCGCCGCGCAGCTTCCAATAGAAAGGCTGAAAAATACGGCCAATCGAATATTTCCAATTCTGATCCGTCTGGTAGATCAACAGTGAATCACCGTTGAACATAAGATTGACGAAACGATACCCATGCGCAATGATGTTGAAGAACAGAACACAGAGAACGGTCCAAAGTTCTGTTTCGTATTTCTGAATCTTTTCAAGCAAAAAAATACCTCCAATAACGTGCGATACATAATCCTATAACTTCAACAATAGCACAAAAGGAACCGTACCGTCAACTGTAGCAAACAAAAAAGCCGCTGCAGTGAGCAATGACCTGCCGCAATGGCCAATAGATATATGATTACTCCATCCCCTCCAAAAACTTCTTGATCTCCCGCACATAGTCCCCTGCTTTCAGCGCCCTAAAATCCGCCTCGGTCACAGGGGTCTGGTTCATCAGGTCCGCCAGCAGGCCGGTGATGTGTACATCCTTCGCCTGCTGGAAGTCCTTGAAGATCGTCTCAAACATATCCCGCGCGTAGGCGGCCCCGTCCACCGTCACGGTCTGTGCAGGGCGTTTCGCCGTAAAGATGGGCATTTTCTCTGAATACAACATCACATACCCCTCCCCTTAGGTGGGCAAATCGTGAATTAGTTTAAACTAACTGCATTGTCCCTATTATACGTCACCTCCCCCGTCGTTTCAACAACAAAATAACACAAACGGGCCGCCGCACAGGGAAAAATCCCCGCGCAGCGGCCCGTTTATTATAATAAGGTTACGCCATGGCGTTGCGCACGGCGGTGTAGTCGTCCATGGCAGCGCCCTCGGCGTACAGCGAGTACTGCATGTCGCCGTCAAACCAGCGGGACCAGAGGCCGCCGTTTTCGATGGTGATGGCGGTCACATCGCCCTCGCGGCCGTTGCCTAAGGTCGTGCCATTCTCCCACACGCCGGAAATATCGCCGGTATCCTTGGCGGCGCGCAGCGTGTAGGTGCCGCCGTTGTAGGTGAAGGTATACTGGCCGATAGGGTTCTTCTCTTCGTCGTCGATGGTCGCCCAGGCTTCGTCGGTCAGCTCCAGGTCGGCGGGGCGCTTCATGGCCGAGCCGATGGCCTCGTTCACCTCGTCCAGGCTGGCGCGGTCGGTGATGGGGCTGGGGATCTGGGTGTTGTCCGCGGCATCCTCGGCGGTTTCGGTCACGGTAGACGTGCTGGTGCTCTCGGGGGTAGTCGTGGAGGAGTCGGCCGTTTTTGCTGCTGCAGGCGGTTAGGACAATGCTCATTGCAGCGGTGCAGACAGCGGTAGCGAGAAAAGCGGAAATAATACGTTTCATAGTTGTTTTCTCCCTATTGATGATAAAAATTTCCTCATACCCTGCATTGTGTGCAGGAGTTTGCGGTTTATGTATTCGATAGGGCACTTACACACCTATAAACCGAAAAATTCCGCCCGGCGTTACACCGAGCGGAAAACTTTTTTATAAAATTTTTAGCGGGCCAGCCAGCCGCCGTCCACGGCCAGGGTGTAGCCGTTCACGTAAGCGGCGGCGTCCGACGCCAGGAAGATGGCCGCGCCGCCCACATCGGCAGGGGTGCCCCAGCGGCCTGCCGGGATGCGGGCTAGGATCTCCTCGCTGCGATCTTCGTCCTGGCGCAGCTGGTTGGTGTTGTTGGTGGCCATGTAGCCCGGTGCGATGGCGTTAACGTTGATGCCGTACTTGGCCCACTCGTTGGCCAGGGCCTTGGTCATGCCCATGACGGCGCTTTTGCTGCTGGTGTAGGCGGGTACGCGGATGCCGCCCTGAAAGCTGAGCATCGAGGCAATGTTGATGATCTTGCCGCCCTTTTTGTCGGCGACCCACTGCTTGGCCACGGCCTGGGAGAGGAAGAACACCATCTTCTCGTTCAGGAAATCCACGGCGTCCCAGTTCTCGGGGGTGACGTCGATGGCGTCGCACCGCTTGATGATACCGGCGTTGTTGACCAGAATGTCGATGCGGTCAGCGTGGGCGTGGACCTGCTCCAGGATAGAATCGATGGCGGCAAAGTCCGAAAGGTCGGCGCGGACCTCGGTAAACTGGCCGCCCTCAGCGGCGATCTTGGCGGCGGTCTCGTCGCAGCTGCGGCGGGCTACGCCGAAAACGTGGGCACCGGCAGCTGCCAGCGCCACGCAGATGCCCTGGCCCAGGCCGGTGTTGGCGCCCGTGACCACAGCGTTTTTACCGTTCAGCGAAAAGAGATTCATAATATCATTCATTGCGTTTTCCTCCTGTAGTGCTTGACCTTTGTACTGTCAACATGGTACTATTATAAAAAGATAAAGTACGAAATACAAACAAAAAAGGGAAATAAACTATCAAAAATGTACCAAACACAAAATTTGAACAGGCGGGGGAAAATGGAACAGATCAAAGCGAACGAAACGCTGGTAGACAGTTCTCTGCGGGAGACTAAGATGCACGGCACCGTGGATTTCCCGGTGGGCGTGTATCTGGACGACTTCTCGGACTTCAAAAACGGTTACATCTGCTGGCATTGGCACGAGGAAATTCAGATCTCCTGGATCATCGAGGGCGAGTTCCTCTGCCAGATGGAGGGGCGCACGGTGCATCTGCACCCCGGCGAATGGATATTCGTCAACCGGGGTGTGCTGCACCAGATCTACCCGGTGCAAAAGGGGTACGGCAAGCTGTACGCCTTTATATGGGACCCGGAGTTCCTCAGCGGCAGTGCGGACGGTGCGGTGTATCAGGAGGCATTTGAGGCGATGCTGAAAAGCGGCCCCCGCTGCCTTACCCTGGCCGAGACCGCGCAGGCTCCCGGCGGGCAGGCCGTGGGCGAAGCACTGCGGGCCATTGTGGCGCTGTACACGCAGCACCCGGCACTGTATCATTTGCAGATAAAAATTTTGCTTAGCCAGATCTGGCTGCTGCTCTGCCGCCAGGAAGGCGAAGCGCCCGAACCGATGACCCCGGAGCGGGAACGGGACGAGGAGCGCTTGAAGCGCGCCATGAACTACATGCACGCCCACTACGGCGAGCATTTCAGCCTGGAAGAGCTGGCCCGGCAGGCCTTGACTAGCCGCAGCGAGTTATGCCGGTGTTTCCGCCGGATGCTGGGGATGCCGCCCAAGGAGTTTTTGATGCAGTACCGCATCCAGCAGGCGGAAATTTTGCTGAAGAATTCGGCGTACAGCATCGCCGAGGTGGCGGAGTTTACGGGCTTTAGCAGCCCCAGCCACTTTGGAAGCTGCTTTTTGCGGTATGTGGGGTGTACACCGAGGGAATATAGGAAATCGCTGTAAGCAGCGGCTTTCGGTGTTCCGCCACCATGCGGCGGACACCTCGATATTAAGTTGTAACTTACCAAGGCTTTCCTTTTTTGTGACCAAAAAAGGAAACGAAAAAGTCCCGCTGATGCGAGGCGGCGCGCTTGGCGGCCAAAACGATGGCCGCCATCCAACAAAGCTGGCCCGCTCTCCTTATTGACCCCTTCAGGGCCTAAATTCCTCTATAAATCTGCCAATTATCCCCGCATAAACCCGCAGCACCCAAACTCTGCAAAATCCAGAAAGCCCAGTGATTTATAAAACGCCACAGTTTTAGGCGTATTATCCGTCACCAATTGGATCTGCCGGACATTCTTATATCGTTCCAGCACCGCCTTAAGCAGCGCAGTGCCGATGCCCTGTCTTTGTCTTGCCGGGTACACCAGAATATCCTGCACAAGCACTATGGTGGTACCATCGCCCACCACCCGCACAATGCCGAGCAGTTCCCCGCTTTCATATGCCGCCAAAACAAGCAGAGAATTTTTGTACCCGCGCTCCAATGCAGGCATATCTTCCGTATACGCGGTCCAGCCAACTTGCGTATACAGCTGCAAAATTTCATCGGCCTTGAATTCAGTATATTCTTTTATTTCCATGTTTCTCTCCGTGATTCCTAAATTATATTCCCAGTATACCATAACCCCCTATACAACGCAAAAAATCTCCCTGGCTGCATCATCTCAAACACAGCCAGGGAGATTGCAATTTTACAAAATTTTACAGCTCGCAGGGGGTAAAGCCGTTCTTGCCCAGCACCTGCACCTTGGTGTAGCCAAGCTCTTTCAGGTGGGCGGCGGCTTCCTCGAAACCGTAGGTCAGGGCCTTGGTGTCGTGGGCATCGGCGGTGATGACCACGTTGCCGGAGAGCACCAGCCACTCCTTCAAGATAGCATCCGAGGGAAAATAATCCTTGCGGAAGCCGCCGATCCAGTAATCATAGGCAGCCGGGTCGTCATCGCTGTACAGATCCCATTCCAGCCCGCACAAAATGTCCAGCTTGCCGGCATAGCGCTCTTTCAGCTTGGCTACCTGGGCGCGGTACAGCTGGGTGCGTGCATTGGTCATGCAATACTCAATGTCGTGCGGGGTGTGGCTGTGGCCAGAGAAGCCCAGCGTTTTCAGCCCGGCTTTCCAGGCGCTCAGGGCAAGCTCCTCCGGGGTGTTTTTGCCGTCACACAGCTTGGTGTGAACATGAACCGAACTGAGCAGATATTCCTTAGCCATTACTGCATCCTCTCCTGTTTCACTTTATGGTCAATAACATGGCGCTTTTCCAGCTCTTTGGTGATGTCTTCTACGGAAATGCCAAGTTCAATCATCAAAACCATCACATGGTAGGCAAGGTCGCTGATCTCGTAAACGGTTTCCTCTTTGTCGCGCTTGCTGCCTGCAATGATCACTTCGGTGGATTCCTCGCCGACCTTTTTCAGAATCTTTTCCAGACCCTTGTCAAACAGGTAGGTGGTGTAGCTGCCCTCTTTGGGGTTGGTCTTACGGCCTTCGATCAGCTCATACAGCCCCTGCCAGGTGAACTGCTTCAGCTCATCGGAAACATAGACCGGGTTAAAGAAGCAGCTTTCCGCGCCGGTGTGGCAGGCGGGGCCGCTCTTGATGACATCCACGACCAAAGCGTCCTTATCGCAGTCTGCGGTGATGGAAACCACGCGCTGCACATTGCCGCTGGTTTCGCCCTTGCGCCAGATCTCCTGGCGGCTGCGGGACCAGAACACCGTGCGGCCCTCGGCAATCGTCAAAGCCAGGGTTTCGGCGTTCATATAAGCCAGGGTCAGAACCTCTTTGGTGTAGTGATCCTGCACAATGGCCGGAATCAGGCCGTTGGCATCAAATTTCAGAGTTTTGGAATTTTCGGTGATTTCCATGGCGAACTCCTTATCTAAAACGGCGAAAGGCTGGGGACACTCTGCCGGGCCGCAGATTCATGCGAACCGCACAGCCGGATTCCCAAAAGTTTCCCCATTCTCAGTAAAAAATTATAAGTATAGTTTAGCGTGTTTTGCGTTGTTTGGCAAGCCCCAATTATATGGGCTGCTTTTGCCTGTTATACCCGCATCTCCACGCCGTTTTCACGCAGGTAAAGCTTCAAATCGCGGATGTCCACCTGCTTCGTGTGGAAGATGGAGGCTGCCAGCCCGGCGTCCACGCGGGGGTGGTTCAAGAACAGCTCCTTGAAGTCATCCATCTTGCCAGCACCGCCGGAAGCGATGATGGGTACAGCACAGCGCTGGGCCACGGCGTCCAGCAGCTCCAGGTCAAAGCCGTTCTTTACGCCGTCCGTGTCAATCGAGTTGACAACCAGCTCGCCCGCGCCGTTTTTCACGCCATGCTCCAGCCAGTCCAGCGCGTCAATGCCGGTGTTTTCGCGCCCGCCTTTGGTGAACAGCTTGAACTTGCCATCCACCCGCTTGATGTCCGCCGAAAGCACCACGCACTGATTGCCGTAACGCTGGGCAGCGGCGGAAATAATAGCCGGGTTCTTGATGGCACCGGAGTTGACACTTACTTTGTCGGCACCGCATTTCAGCACCCGGTCAAAATCTTCCAGGCTGCCGATGCCGCCGCCGACCGTCAGCGGGATAAAAATTTCGCTGGCAACGCGGCGCAGAATATCGGTAAAAATCGTGCGGCCCTCCACGCTGGCGGTGATATCATAAAACACCAGCTCATCAGCCCCGGCCGCGTTGTAATAGCGGGCCATCTCGACCGGGTCGGCCATATCCTGTAATCCGGCAAAGTTGACACCCTTAACCACACGGCCGTCTTTTACATCCAAGCACGGGATAATGCGTTTGGTAATCATGCGCCCAGCCCCCTTATTCCTGATACAGTGCCACAGCCTGTTTGAGGTCGATGGCGCCGGTGTAGATGGATTTGCCCAAAATTGCGGCGTGGCAGCCCATGGCCTGCAGCTCCGCCAGCTCTTCCATGCGGGCAATGCCGCCGGATGCCGTGATCTCCAGGCCGGGGATCTGCAACAGCTCACGGTACAGGTCCATGTTGGTGCCCTGCATTGTGCCATCGCGGGAAATATCGGTGGCGATGATCGCCTGCACGCCAGCTTCGGCACAGCGGCGGCAGAAAGCAACGCCCGGTTCGGGGGTGACTTCTTTCCAGCCGTTCACAGCCACAAGGCCATCGCGCATGTCCACGCCAACGGCAATTTTGGGGCCGTATTTCTGCGCCATGCGGGCGGTAAAATCAAAATCCTTTACGGCAATGGTGCCCAGGATGCAGCGCCCCACGCCGAGGGAAAGATACTGTTCAATGCGGGCTTCGTCACGGATGCCGCCGCCGACCTCGATAAACAGCCCGCCCTGCTTAGCAATGGCGGCAATGGTGGTCATGTTGGCGGTGGTGTCATCCTTGGCACCGTCCAGGTCCACCACATGCAGGTACTTGGCCCCGGCAGCAATAAACTCCCGTGCCTGGGCGGCGGGGTCTGCATTGTAAACGGTCATCTGGTCGTAATCGCCCTGGTACAGGCGTACGGCCTGCCCGCCGCGCAGATCAATGGCAGGATATAACTTCATGGCTGCACCTCACAATTCTGCAAAGGCCCGCAGCATGCGCAGGCCGGTATCGCCGGATTTTTCGGGGTGGAACTGCGTGCCGTATACCAGGCCGTTTTTCACAGCGCCCGTTACCGGGATGCTGTACTCGCTGGTGGCCAGCGTGTTGGCGGCACAGTTTTTGGCGTAAAAGCTGTGTACATAATAGACATATTCGCCGGACTTGGTGTACTTGAACAGCGGGTCATCCTCCCGCCCCGGAACAAGATCAAGCCGGTTCCAGCCGATGTGCGGCACTTTCAGGCTGGGGTCTTTCAAATCGTCTGCCAGCGGGCACACTTCGCCGGGAATCAGGCCAAGGCCGGTGTGTTCGCCGTACTCATAGCTTTTTTCAAACAGCAGCTGCATGCCCAGGCAGATGCCCAAAAGCGGTTTGTGCTCCACTTCCTGCTTGATAACGGGCACCAGGCCGGTGGCTTCCAGCTTGGCCATGGCGTCGGCAAACGCGCCCACACCGGGCAGAATGATGTGGTCCGCCGCGCGGATGGCGGCAGCGTCGCGGGTCACTTCAGTTTCCAGCCCCAGGCTTTTCAGGCTGGAAGCCAGACTGAATAAGTTGCCCACGCCGTAATCAATAATTGCGATCATATACGTTCCCCCTTTTTGTATGCTGCTGTTGCAGCGCCCCTCTTAATACCTGGGGTTAATGCAGCCCCAGGGCCAGCCGGACCTCGTTCATCTGGATCTGGTCCGTGTCATATTGGTAAACCGTTCCATCGGCAAAGGTATAACGCACAAAAACGCCGGTGGGTTTTTTGGCGGTCTCTTCGGGTATTTCCACTTCCCACAAGTCCAGCACCGCGCCGCTGTGGTAGCGGACGGTGAGCGGCTCCCCCTGCGGGCAGCTTGGCTGCACTTTTGCCCGCCCCGGCGGCGCAGATCAACCGGCATAACCGGCTGCTGGCATCCGGGTCCAGGGAGGAGGTTTCGCCGTTGCGGGTCAGCGCAGCGCCGATCTTGCCCGCGTTTTCCACACTGGCGGCAAAATCGGTGGAAAACCTGCGGTAGCGCTGGTGGTAACGCGCCGCCCAGCCAATGGTGCCAATGCAGATTACCAGAACCACACAGGCCGCCGCCAGGAACACCGCCCCGCCCCAGCCGTGCCGCCGTTTGCCGGGTTGGATTCTATCGTACAGGTTCATGGCGTTCCCTCCTGATACAGCGGGTCCAAAACCCATTTGAGCGGGTTTTATTGCACAATGGCCCAGTAATCGGTTTCAGTGCGGATGATGTGGTCGTAGAAAGAGCGTTGGAATACGGAATGCCCGGCCCTGTGAGCAACGTGCCCTTTGAAAATGCGGACAACCTGGGAAATATTTGTAGGGGACGATGCTTGCATCGTCCCGTCCGCTTTGGGTTGGATGCCCACCAAAAAATGAATATGGTTTGGCATAATTACATAATGCAGCAAACCATCCATTTGCAATAATGCCTGTTCAGCAATGCGGCCCAGCGGTGATAATTCAATATGCACATCAGGGTTGAGCCCGTCATGCGGACCGATGCGAGCATCGGCCCCTACAACTGAACCAAGGTTACACACACGGTTTTGGGTGCATATGGTAACAAAATACACGCCGCGGGCACTGTAATCATACCCCTTTAACCGGTTCCCTTTGCGGTCCGGTAATTCCGTCCCCATGCAACTTTACCCCAAAGGCAACACCGCACAATTCCCGCCTGACGGCTTAAGCACCGCTCCGGCGACTGCGGCACGGCATCTGCGTTGCCAAAATGCTCGATAATGTCGGGTTGCGGTACCCGCATCGTGCTTCGGGGGCAAAAGCCCCTCGCACTCTGCGACCGCTGCTCCTGCTTCGGTTCGCTGTTTCCGCCACTGGCGGCGCTCACCTTTGCAGCATCCAGTATTATCTGCGCTTTTGGCTTAGCATCTGCCGCACCTCGCTCGCCGTATCGGCACTTAGAATTATGCGGTATTGCCCAAAATCAAATCCAGCTCCTCAAAGAATCGCTGCATCTGTTCCGGGGTACCGATGGTGATGCGCAGATAATCGGAAAGGCGCGGGGCGCTGAAATAGCGGATCAGCACGCCTTTTTGCCGCAGGCGCTCAAAAATCTGTTTGCAGGGCATGCGGCTGGTGGTAACGAACAAAAAGTTGGTGGCGGAATCCGGCCCGGTAAAACCGCGCTCCCGCAGCTTGGTCATTGTGTCGGCGCGGGTGGCGCAGATCTTGCCCACCGTATCACGGAAGTAATTCTCATCCTCCATGGCGGCCACGGCGGCAGCCTGGGAGAGAGAATTGACGTTGTATGGGCTGTAGCTGAACTTGATGCGGTTCATATCGGCAATCAGCTCCGGGTTTGCCACGCAGAAGCCCACGCGGGCACCGGCCAGATTGTGGGATTTGGAGAAGGTCTGCACCACAATCACATTGTCATATTTCTTGGTCAGCGGAACGCAGCTGGCGTTTGGCCCGGCAAAATCAATGTACGCCTCGTCCACAATCACAATGCTGTCGGGGTTGGTGCGCACCACTTCCTCAATGGCGGCCACCGGCTGCAGCAGGGTGGTGGGGGCGTTGGGGTTGGCAATCACGATGGTCTCATTCAGGCCGTGGTACTTGCTCAAATCCAGCGAGAAATCTTCCTCCACCAGGATCACATGCTGCGGAATGTGCAACAAATCGCACAAAACCGGGTAAAAGCTGTAGGTGATATCGGCAAATGCCAGCGGGTGGGTTTCATCGCAGAAAGCGCGCAGCGCCAGCAGCAAGTTTTCATCGCTGCCGTTGCCGCACAAAATATTTTCCGGCTGCACGCCGCAGTGGCGGGCAATGGCGGCGCAGAGCGCGGCTTCGGTCAAATCGGAATACAGCCGCAGCCCCGGCACTGCTCCGGCCACCGCCGCCGCCACGTCGGGGGCAGGCGGGTAGGGGTTTTCGTTGGCGTTCAGCTTGACAAGGTCAGGCAGTTTCAGCTGCTCGCCGGGGGTATAAGGTTCCAGCGCAGCCAGCGTTTTGGTAAAATAACGGCTCATTTGGGTCACCTCTTTGTTGGTGCAGCAGCCGGGCCGCCGCACCGGATCAGGAAAGTCCGTGACATAAAGTGTATCCTGCGCCCATTGGCGGGGTTGGTGTCGATGTAGTGCCAGATTGGTGTTGTAATCATCGGGAGAACGGATGATGTGGTCGTAAAACGATGTCTGCCAGATAGAATGTCCAACCGTTCGGGTAATCAGCGATTTCCAACCGCGGATAACCTCGGCAACGGTAGGGCGGGGTGACCCCACCCCGCCGTCCTTGGGGCGCAAATGCGTAGTAACAGGTGCACATGGTTTGGCATAATGGCGTATTTGTCCACATTGACCTGGGCGTGTGCGGCGGAAATGGTGGTGGTATACCGGTCCACAATTTTTCCAATCCTGCTTAACCTTACCACCGGCGGGGTGAGGTCACCCCGCCCTACCACGGTTCCTAAAATGCACGCGCGGTTTTGTGTGCAAACCGTAATAAAATAAAGCCCGTCCTGGCTGTAATCATATTGATTTAACCGGGGGTGTTTCCGTTCCGGCAATCCATCCTTCACTGGTCTTCAAAACGGATGGTAACGCTCTTGGCGTGGGCGTGCAGGCCCTCATGCTCGGCAAAATCGGCAATGCGAGATTGAACTTTGCCCAGGGCATCGCGGGTGTAATAAATGAAACTGGACTTTTTCACAAAATCGTCCACGCCCAGCGGGCTGGAAAAACGTGCCGTGCCGCTGGTGGGCAGGGTGTGGTTGGGGCCGGCAAAATAATCGCCCAGTGCTTCCGGCACATTCTTGCCCAGGAAAATGCTGCCCGCGTTCTTTACGCTGTTCAAAACGGCGAACGGGTCGTCCACACAAATTTCCAAATGCTCCGGGGCAATGATGTTCACGGCGTCAATGGCCTTGTTCATATCGTCCGTCACAATGATCTTGCCGTTGGTGTCCACGCTGGCGCGGGCGATGGCAGCGCGGGGCAGCTGTGGGATCTGCACTTCCAGCTCGGCTTGTACGGCCTTGGCCAGCTCGGCGCTGTCCGTTACCAGCACGGGGCTGGCCAGCTTGTCATGCTCGGCCTGGCTCAGCAGGTCAGCTGCCACCCAGGCGGGGTTGCAGCTGCCATCCGCCAGCACCAGAATCTCCGAAGGCCCGGCGATCATATCAATGCCAACCTTGCCGAACACTTTGCGCTTGGCGGTGGCAACGTAAATATTGCCGGGGCCGACGATCTTATCCACCGCGGGAATGCTCTCGGTGCCGTAAGCCAGCGCGGCCACGGCCTGGGCACCGCCGGTCTTGAAGATCTTGTCAATACCGGCAATCACCGCAGCAGCCAGGATGGAGGGATTCACCTTGCCATCCGGCCCGGCGGGGGTGGTCATCACGATCTCCTTCACACCGGCCACCTTGGCGGGGATCACATCCATCAGTACGGTGCTGGGGTAAGCGGCGGTACCGCCCGGCACATACACACCGGCTTTTTCAATCGGGGTATATTTCTGGCCCAGCACAATGCCGGGGGTATCGTTCATCACAAAGTTCTTGTGGACCTGGTGCTCATGGAAGGCGCGGATGTTGGCGGCGGCCATCTTCAGGGTAGTCACAAAATCCTCACCGGCGGCTTCAAAGGCTTCGTCAATTTCCGCCTGGCTCACCCGCAGCTCGTCCAGCTGGGCGTGGTCAAATTTCAGAGCGTAATCTTTCAGGGCGGCATCACCGCGGGCGCGTACATCGGCGATAATGGCATCCACGGTTGCTTCCACGCTGGCTTCCGCACGGATATCACGGTTCAGGATTTCTTCAGGCTTCAAAGCGTCAAACTCAAAAATGCGGATCATTTGGCAAGCGCCTCCTTCATCTTGTTCAGCAGTTCGGTCAGCTGCGCGTACTTGAATTTGTAGCTGGCTTTGTTGGCAATGAACCGTGCCGAAATGGGCATGAACTCTTCCAGTACGGCCAGATTGTTTTCTTTCAGGGTGGTGCCGGTCTCCACAATATCCACGATCACATCCGAAAGCCCCAGGATGGGAGCCAGCTCAATGGAGCCGTTCAGCTTGATAATGTCAATATCGCGGCCAATGCTCTCGTAATGGGCGCGGGCAATGTTCACAAACTTGGTGGCAACGCGCAGGGCGCGGCTTTCGTCGTCCACAAAGTTCTTGGGGCCTGCCACGCACATGCGGCACTTGCCCATGCCGGTATCCAGCAGCTCGTACACATCGGCACCGGATTCGGTCAGGATATCCTTGCCCACAATGCCAATGTCGGCAGCGCCGTGCTCTACATAAATGGCAACGTCGCTGGGCTTGACCAGGAAGTACCGCACCCCGGCTTCGGGGTTCTCCACCACCAGCTTGCGGGTCTCGTTGTAGTTTTCGTTGGCTTCATACCCGGCGGCGGCCAGCAGGCCATAGGCTTTGTCGCCCAGGCGGCCCTTGGGCAGGGCGATGTTCAGCCACTGGTGCTCGGTGCCCTGCTGCTGTACCGGCGGTAGGGGAGCGCTCAGGCGTTCCAGCTCGTCCAGGTAAAGGGCAAAGCCCAGGGCGCAGGCACCGGGGGTAAAGCGCTGAGCCAGCAGGTCATACCGGCCACCTTTCAGTACGGCACGGGGCACCCCGGCCACATAGCCGCTGAACACCAGGCCGTTGTAATATTCCATATCACCGGCAAGGCTCAGATCCAGCTGCATGCCGCGTCCGGCATCGCCCAGTTCATTCTGCAGGCTCTGCAATTCCAGCAGGGCATCCCGCTGAGCTTCGCACTGGCACTGGCTGCGGGCGGCGGCCAGCGTGGTGCCAAAGGGGCCGTGCAGGCTTAAAATGGTGGTCAGCGCGTTGGCGGCGGCTTCATCCAGCCCGCTTTGCAGCGCGGCAGCATGCAGCTCGTGGGCGTTTTTATCGCGCAGCAGCTCCAACAGGCGCGGGCGGGCGGCGGCATCCACATGCAGGGTGTCCAGCAGGGCGGTCACAAAGCCCATATGGCTGACTTCCAGCACGGTGGGAACTTCCAGACTGGCCAGGCTTTCCAGCGCAAGGCGCACAACCTCGGCCTGTTCCGCAGCGCCAACCGCACCGATGCACTCCAGGCCCATCTGGCTGATCTCCGAGAAGGTGTGGCTTTCCCGGCTGGGGCGGCAGATCTGCTCTGTATAATAATACTTTTTGCATTCCCCGGCGGCGGGCTGGGCGTTCTTGGCGATCGAAAGCGTTACGTCCGGCTTGAGATAAAATTGGTGGGGAAGTAATCGATATTCAGCCCGGCAGGGTACAAAAGGCGGCACAGCGCCCGCATCTGCTCTTCGGCTTGCGGCGGCAGCGTGCCCGTTTGCAGCTGTTCCAGCACCGTTGGGCCGGGGATGTACTGCTTCACCAGCCGTTCCTGTGCTTCGTCCACCGCCAGCAGACGCGGCATCGGGATGCCCAGGGCTGACAATGTGCGGTAATCCCGCAGCTCGCTTTGCAGCTTATCCCCAAACTGATAGTAGCTGCACGGCTCATGGTGGATCTGTTTGACCACTACAGGCCCCTCGCTCCCCTGCGCCAGATAGGAGTAACCGCCTTTCCCCTTGCCAAGCAGCCGCGTTACCGTATAGGGTTGCCCGTTTACCTGTAATGTATCCATGCTGCACCTCCGTTACAGCTGCTGCATCCAGCTGCGCTTTTTGAACAGCCGCAGCGAGAGCGCCAGGCGGACACATTCTTCCAGCGAGAGCAAAAAGTACACCGGCGCGACGGGCAGTTTCAGCACAAAGGCCGCCAGGAACCCCAGCGGCACACCGAAGCCCCAGGTACCAATGAGGTCGATGGCCAGGGTGTAGTTGGTCTTGCCGCCGCTTTTTAAAATGCCGCCGCCCAGGATCATGTTCTGCACCTTGACCGGCGAGATGACGGCGAACACTACCAGCAATAAGTAGGCCGTGGCTCGCACCTCCGGCTCGACACGGTAAATCGTGGTGTACAGCCGCCCGAACACCAACAGCAGCGCCGACAACACCAGCGAGGCCGCCAGCCCGCAGCGCATCAACCGCTGGGCGTCGCGGTAGGCGCGGTCGTACTCCTGCGTGCCCAGCGACTTGCCAATAAGGATGGCCGCCGCCTTGGACAGACCCGACAGTGCGCCCACCATCAGGCATTGGATGGGCGTGGTCATCGTCATAGCGGCGCAGGCCTGGGTGCCGATGTTGCCGTAGATGGCGGAGTAGACGTTCTCGCCCAGGCTCCACAAAAATTCACTGGCCAGCAGTGGCAGCAGGATTTTGGCGTAGGTAAGCAGTTCCGGCCGGGTGAAGCCCAGCGTGAACCGCAGCCGCCACTGCTTTTTCCGCAGCCGCACGGCCAAAAACAGGTAGACAAGTAAGCAGGACACCACCTGCGCAGCCACGCTGGCTACTGCCGCGCCCTGCACCCCCAGTGCGGGCAGCCCGCCGTGGCCGAAGATAAGCAGGTAGTTCAGCCCCGTGTTGATGCACAGCGAGGTTATGCTGGCAATGAGCGGGAAGACGGCGGCCTCCATGCAACAGAGCAGTGTCTCCGCCATGCCGGACAGCGCCGCCGGGAAGAACGACCAGGCGTAAGTCTGCAAATACGTCTGCCCCAGCGCGCGGGTGGCATCGTCCTGGGTGTAGAGGCCCAGAATCGGCTCGGCAAACCGGGTGGAGACCAGCGTAAACACCGCTGCAATGGCCAGCGACACCAGCAGGTTGACGCTGTAGCTGCGGGCCGCGTTTTTACGGCTGCCCTGCCCCAGATATTGGGAAATGAGGATGGCCCCCGCTGCCGTGACGGCGCTGAGCACCACATTATGAATAGATGCAAACTTGCCGCCCAGCCCGATGCCCGAAATGCTGGCGCTGCCCAACTGGCCGATCATGACCTGGTCAATGATGCTGAAGGAGGCCCGCAGCATGCTTTGCAGCGTGACCGGCAAAGCAATGTGCATCAGGCTGCGGGCAAAGGCGCGGTCGCCAAAAAAGCCGGTAATCCCGCCCCCGGAAACAGAAGAAGAACGAAAACCCATACAGACACCTCTTACGAATTACTACGCTGTCATTATACTATGATTTTCCTTGCATTTCATCCATAAAAGTCTTATACTTATAACAAAATCCTATGTTTTTGCAAACGAGGTGCCGCCTATGTCCTATCTGCCCCCAAACCCTGCCATTCTGCCCGATGGGCAGGAGGTAAAAGTCCACGGCAGCGAAGCCTTCCCTTTTGCCGTCTACTGCGGTATCATCCCCACGTTTATCCCGGCCTATCCCCTGCACTACCACGAGGAAATGGAGCTGATTTACTGCGAAACCGGCAGCGGCAGCATCACCATTGACCGGGCAACGGTTACCCTGCACACCGGCGATGTGGCAGTGATTTTGCCCGGGCAGATCCACGCCATCGCGGCAGCGGGGGCCGGGACGTTCCGCTATTACAACATCTTGTTCCGCTTCTCGCTGCTGGAGCCGCCGGACAGCGAGACCTACCGCCGCTTTTTGGCCCCGCTGGCGGACGGCCGCATGGAAGTGCCTGCCCATATACAAAAAGACAGCCCTCTTGGCAGAGAGCTGCCTGTAAACGTAAAAATGCTGATTGAAAACCGCAAAGAAAACACGGCACTGCGCATAAAAGCCTGCCTGTACGGCGTGATGGATGCGCTGTGCAAAGCTGCCACGCCTGCCCGGTACCCGGCCGGGGCCGAGCACCGGGACACCCGCCTTCTGCGCCAGACCGTGCAGTACGTGGACCGTCACTATGCGGAGAAAATCACGGTGGCGGCCATCAGCGCCCAGTGCGGCTACAGCAGCAGCCACTTTATGAAGCGGTTCCACGACCTGACCGGCACCAGCTTTGCGCAGTACCTCATCCACTTTCGGCTGGAAAAGGCCGCTACCCTGCTGCGGGGCAGCCGGTACACCGTGCTGGAGATCGCCGCACGGTGCGGGTTCAGCAATGCATCCTACTTTACGCGGGCGTTCACCCGGCAGTATGGGGTGTCCCCCACCGCTTATCGGCAGGGCGGCGATAAAACAGACGATTAGCCAATCTTTTCTACCTTGATAACCGTAACGGCGATGGGCGTATCGTCCAGCGCGTGGACGGCGGTGCGCCAGTAGTAGAGCGGCTCGCCGGTGGAAAACTCAAACACCATCTCATCCGGGGCAATGCCGGTAAAGTTGACCTCCATCTTGTAGGTCTCCTGGTTGATAAGCCCGTGGCGGGCATAGATATAACTGTGGTCGAACCCACTGCCCGTCAGGGTGACGCGGTAGCTGCCGGGGAAGAGCATCCAGGCTTCGGTAAGCAGTTCGCCGCCCTCGTTCAGGGTCACGGTGTCGGCGTCCGCCGTGCCGTTGATGACGCTGGATTTTTGCAGCGCCATCGTGTGGGCGGGGATGTCAACAGCAGGCTCCTCGGTCAGGCCATGGATCGGCTCCACGCTGCCCAGCAGGATGCCGTCCAGCCGGTAATAGTGCAGCGCGTAGTCGCTGCGGGCCAGCTCGTCCTCATCGATAAAGGCGTAGAGCGTGTCCGGCGCGAGGGTGTTCATCTCCCCTGCCAGCGTCACCGCCGCCAGGTTGCCGTCCATGTGGCCCATGTAGAAGCTGTTGGAGGTCCAGCCGTGGTCGGCGGCAAAGGCAACGAGGTCCCAGAAGTCGTTGTGTTCAAAGTCGAAGCTGGCAAAGGCCAGGCGGCTGAACTGCCCGCTGGCAGCCAGCTGCTCCCAGGCCGGGTCGGTCAGTTGGGTGGTGTCCGCGTAATAAGCGGCATCGTGGTATGTGGTGTAACGCTTGGTAAGCTCGGTACGCAGGCCAAAGCCCTGAGCGGCGGCGCAGACAGCCAGCAGCACAGCGGCCGCGGCACCGTTCCAGAACCGCAGCACCAGCCCGCAGGCCGCCACGGCCAGCAGCATGCCGGCCAGCCAGGCCAGACGGGCGCAGCTGGAGAACATGGCCCAGAAATCCATCAGCACCTGCGGGATGGGCACGGTAAACAGCGTGCGGCCCCCGAAGGTGACGGTGTTGCCCATCGAGGCGACGGCGTCCAGCACCAGCAGCACAACAGCGGCAACCACAATATGGGTATGGCGGCGGAAGAACTCTGCCGCTTTTTTGCGTTGTACCAACAAACCGGCCAGTGCCAGCACGACGGCCGCGGTGGTGCCCAGGCCCGCGTACACTTCCTGTTCCCAGCTGGCACCCAGACCCGGCACAAACAGGTTGGCTAGGTCGGCACCGCTCAAATAGCCGTTGGAGTAGCCCGCAAAGTTGGCGGCAAAGGCTCCCAGCACAAACAGTTCGGCCAGCGCCACGGCGCAAAAGCTGACGATGGGCAGCACAACGGCGGCGGGGCCGCGCTTTTCCAGCCCGCGCTGCACACAGGTGGCCACCAGCACCATACCCACCATGGGCAGATAATACAGATGGATGCCCGCACACAGCAGCCCCAACACACCCCACCACAGGCAGAGTTTTCCGGTGGACGGCCTATTTTCGGATTGCTCGGCACACAGCCACACCCACAGGGCCAGCAGCACCAGCCAATTGGCGGCCAGCGCCGTGTGGGCAAACATGCGGATGTTCAGCGCCGGGAACAGCACCAGCACCCCGGCGCCCAGTACGCTGGCCCGGTTTTTTGCGGTATCCTGCGGGCGCACGCCGCCGATGCGGGCAATGAGCGCCTGGGCCAGACCGCCCTGCATGGCATAGCAGAACAGCCCCCACAGCCCTAAGTACTGGAAACGCGCGGGCAGCACCCCGCCCAGCAGCTTGCAGACCACGGCCAGCAGCGGGATGGAATCGGTGTACAAAATGCTGGTGCGGTAGGGGTAAATGGCACTGTAGTTTGCGCCCAGATACGGCAGGTGCCAACCGCTGCGGCGGTAAAACACCCAGCCCAGATAATGCTGGGACGGGTCCGGGCTGGGATTGTTCAAGATCCAGTCCACACAGAGAGGATCCAGCACCCGCACGCCGTATAGTACGAGAAAAACCAGCGCCCCAAGCAGGGCGCCGGTCAGACTCCAGCGATGTTTTTGCAAAAATGCCTTTGTCTTTGTCATACGGTCCCCCGCTTAGCGCACAAAGGTGGTGGAAAGGGTGGTGGACCAGCTTTCGCCTTTCTTCAGGCTGGCGGCGCAGGGGCGCTGCTCCCACTCCAGGGGGCCGTTCTCCTCGCCGGGCAGGCTGTGCCAGGGCTCGATGCAGATAAAGTGCAGCGGCTTTTTGGCGGCGGACCAGATCAGCACGTAGGGGTAGCCCTCCACGTTGCAAATCACGCTGCGGCCGGTGTCCTTCTCCACAACGGAGACATGGGCGGTCTTCAGGTTGACCATGCAATGGCTGTCACTGTCGAACAGGTCGTCGGTCAGGGGGATGGTCTCGGTGTTGCGGGCCAGATAGTAACTCTGGCCATTCAGCAAGCCGTTGGGAATGGCGCTGACGCACAGCGGGGACTCCAGCCCGTCAAAGCGGATCTCGTAATCCTCGGTGGTATGGCGGTCGTCAAAGGGCAGCGCAAAGGCGGGGTGATAGCCGATGCCAAAGCGCAGCTGCTCCTCCACGGGGTTCTCCACAGTCAGGGTGTGGTGGATGGTCTCGCCGTCCAGCACAAAAGTGGAGCGCAGCACAAAGGCGTAGGGCCATTTGGGCAGCGTTTCGGGGTTGGCGTGCAGCTCAAACTCCAGTGTGTCGGCGGTGTGACGGGTCATGGCGTGCTCCACATCGCGGGCACCACCTCATCGGCATGGCCCTCATAGCCGCCATACAGCCCTTTGGGCAGGATGCGGCGCAGCGGAACATCCAACACCAAACCGGCTGCAATGCCAAACACGATTTTGAGCACCAGCAGCAGGCCCAGCTTGTTCCACAGGGTAGGCTCCGCCGCCAGCAGGGGGATGGCTTCATCCGATGTTGCCAGGAACACGGCCAGCAGCGTGCCGGGGGTAATGACCCGGCTGGCATAAAAGTTGGCCGCTACCGCCGAAAACCCGCACTGTGGTACGCAGCCCAGCAGTGCGCCGGGCACAAAGCCCCAGTGGCCGCCGCCAGCCAGCGCTTTTTCAATTCGCTCGCCATGGTTGCGTTCCAGCCATTCGATCAGCAGATATGCCAGATACAAAAACGGCAGCATTTTTACGCCGTCGATCAGTGCATCCAAAAAAGCATCAACAATAATTTCCATAATTCTCCTATCTGTTGCAAAGGTTGGGGTTGCAGGGCATAACATGGCCGCACGGTTCGGAGCAGCTGCCCGGAGCCATGCGGCCCTTTTTCATTTTTTACTGCCTTTGTTGGTTTCAAAGCCGCGCAGCAGCGCTACGGCTTCCCGCACACGGGCGGGGGAAATGCGGGTACGGAACCGCTCCATGCTACGGGAAGAAAACGGCACATCATAGGTAAAGGAATCAAAGCCCAAAAAGTATTGCAGGTAGGGGCTTTCGCGCACGATCTCCACCGTTTCGCTGTCCGTTGTGCGGCACGCTGCACGAATCACCAGTACACCGAACGCCATGCGGGCCGGAATTGCCACCTTGCCGCCAGCAGCAAAATGGCCGCTGTACTCCTGTTCAATGGCATCCCAGTCAATGGCCTGGGCCAGGCGCACCCAGCGGTTTTCCTGTACCAGCTCGCCTTCATAGGGCGGCAGGTAGTCATCAATGCTCATCTGATGTTGAATTGTGCGGTACATGGTTGCACCATTCCTTTTTATGTCGTTCCCGTTTTTATTTTTCCCGCAAAAACGCTTGGGATATATCTGAAAAGCCGAAAACTCAATCCAGTTCTTTGTTTTCAGATATCCCTTAATATCTCTGGATCAGGGGGAATATCATGGCCAGAACCGCCCAAGCGACCTGATACAAGGCCAGTGCCGGAAGCGGCAGCCCGGCCAGGCCGCCGGCCAGCGCCATGATCATGGCAAGAATGCAGCTGATGAGCACCGAGGCCGACAGCACCATCGAAGAACGGTGTTCTCCCTCTGCCGCACCCGCAGCGGCTTCCAGGCCGCCGACAAAGCTGGCAAAGCTGCCCAGGTGCAGCATGCTGCCTTCGCTTTCCGGCAGCCAGGCCACAGCGGGCTCCAGCGCCTTGTGTTCCTTGCCGCTCAGCACCTTGACGGTACCAACCGGCAGGTTATAAGCAGTCTGCAGCAGCGCTTCATCGCAGTTAAAGTCATCGCAGTCCACAATGAGCGAAAGTCCGGCGCGGCGCAGGGAATCCAGCACGGCGGCGGTATCGGGATCACTCTGATAAGCCACCTGGAACATGCTGAACAGCTTGCCGGAAACCGCCAGGTAGATGACCCGGCGCTGGTTCACGGTATGGCGGCGTTCATATTCCATGCTGGGCAGCTGGATATCATAGGTATCCATCAACCGGCGGGAGCCGATCATGACCCGCTCGCCGTTGATCCAGCCCACATAGCCCATGCCGTCCAGCGTTTCCAGGTTTTCCACCTTGCACAGCAGCTTGCGGTTATCGCCCGTCATGCCAAGGAAGATATCTTTCAGCGGGGTATTCACATCGGCCAGCATGGAAGCGGAGTAGATGATGGCCAGCTCAATATCCTCTTTGCGCACCGGCTTGATGCCGCGCAGCGTAATGCACCCTTTGGGGAAAAGATCCTGCGCCGTGACCTGCAGCACGTTCACACGGCCCAGCAGTCGGATATCCTTCCAACCGGGGATGACCGCGCCGATCTGCGCGGCACTGCGCTGCATCAAACGCATGGGCATAGCGGAGATCAGCGTACCGGCCAGCGGCGCGCCCAGGCAGAGTACACCGGCCAGCGCAGTGAACGCCGTTCCGGCATCCTTGCGGTAAAGCAGGGTGAACAGGAATGCAGCCACGCCGCAGCCCAGCAGGATGCGGGCAAACTGCTGCTGGTTTTTATCCGATGTGCGGCGGGATTCGCTGCCCGCCAAAAAGCCTTTCATCAGGCGGGTGGGACGGCTGACCAGCACATTGGGGCGCGGTTCCGCCAGCCCGGCGGTCACGGTGCGCAGTACCCCGGCATCTTTCAGCCGATATGCCACAGCGTGGTCCATCCCGGCGCTAACAAGGGTAAAGTTATCCCGGATGGTGTGGGCGTCGATTGCCTTGCCTGCAGCGTTGCCGCACAGCAGCAGCGCTGCGGGGCCGGTCATCAGGCAGAGGGTTGCGGGGTTATACCATTCCGGCTTTGCCAAAAACATGATACATTGCAGGATGGAGGCCACCGCGGCCATGGCGGGCATGGTATCTGCGGTATTGCCCCGGCGCATGTTGATCAGCCCGGCCAGGCCGCCCAGCATCGTCTGCCAGCACAGGGCCGCGCTGGCAGCAAGCAGGATCAGCATGGTCACCAGCAGCGGCTTGGTGCTGGCTGTGGTATCCAGCGGGCCAAGATTGGCTCCGGTGGCCGCCATGGTGCCCAAAACGATCATAATCAGGGCTGCAGCGCCCACGGCGATTGCTGTGCCGGTGGTGATCATCACCCGCAGTTCCAGGTCATGGCGCACCACGGGGGCATCATCGGTGCTTTCGTATTCGTGGCGGTGCAGGACGGCGGCCTGTGCGGCAAAAGGCGATTCGCCATCGGGGGTGGTTTCGTCCTTCGGCTTGCCTGCAAACCGGAGGAGGTTAAAGCCTTTGCCGGGCTTTTTTTGTTCCGGTGCTTCCGGCTCCGCCCCGGCGTTGGGGTCGCTCAGGTACTGGGCAGCCGCCTGGTAATCGGTATCGGTCTTTTCTGTTTTTGCCTTTGAATCCGATTTGATCTTTTCCAGGTTGATGGACTGTTCAATGCCGCGCACAAATTCCGCGGTATTGGGCTTTTCATCCACCAGGGGACCGATCAGCTCCTCAAAGCTTTCTTCCTCTTTTTTCGGGGCGGGCTTTTTCGGTTCTTCCGGCTGCTCTTCCACCCCTTCGGCAATCTCGCTCAGGCGGATTTGCCCGGTCAGGGTCTGGGCCAGCTCCTGCGGCAGTTCCTCAAAGGTATCGCCGCTGGCGGGTTCTTCCTGCACGGGGGCAGCTTTGGGCGCAGGCTTTTTGCGGCGCGGCGGCAGGGCTGCGTTCAGTTCATGCAGGAACGACTGGGTGCTTTCCGGTGCGGGCTCGTCCCCCAGCTGCATGGTAAAACCGGTGGTCGCCTGCGGGGCAGGCGCGGGCTGCGGCTGCACCGTATCGTTTGGGGTCATGACCGGCTCGCCCACGGGTTCCGCTTCGCGGCGGGGGGCAGGCCGAGTGAACGGCATGGTGCGTTCCCGCTCCTTGCGGGGGGTGAACTCCACGGTATCCCGCTTTTTATTTTTGCGGTAAACATTGGGCTGAGGTTCCGGCTGCGGGGCCGGCTCATCCTTCGGAAGCGGCGGTTTGCCTGTGGCGGCAAACTGGGAAGTCTGCCGCCCGGAGATGGAAAGCCCTGCGTTGGTAGCGGTCAGGCGGGGCATCTCGCCCGTTTCCTCTGTTTCCGGCTCCTCCCGGGGCTGTTCCGGAACCTCCCAGTTTTCTACCGGGGCTGGCTCGCCCTCATACGGGTCATAGGATTCCAGCTCGTCATAGACATCGTGCTTTTTGCCGCCGAACAGGCTGGCAAAAAAGCCTTTTTTCTTTGCAGCGTAGTGGCGGGGCGGCTCTTGCTCGCGCAGTTCCATCTCGTCCGGTTCATCCTGTGGCAAAACCTCCTGCAACCGGGGCAGTTGTTCTTCCAGCTGCTGGGTGCTCTGGTTTTCCACCCTGCCGCTGACCGAAACATTGATCGGCTCAAACTCCCCGGTATCGGTAGCATATCCAAAGCCAAACAAGCCCTTTTTCTTGGGAGTCTGCTGGCGCTCCTGCTCGGACTTCATATCATCCGGAACAACGGCCACGCTGGTGCCAAAAAAGTTGGTAAAATCTTTTTTTCCTTCATCCAGGTACTTGCTGTCCGCTTCCGGCACCCTGCGGCCCAAAAAGGCTTTAATGACGCTGGTGCGGGTGGTATCCCCTGATGTTGCATCCGCCGGTCTTGGTTCCGGCTGCGGGGCCGGTTTTGTCTCCGGCTGTACCTGCGGGGCCGGCTGCTGGGGCGCAGTTTGTGCCGGGGCAGGGCGGGCAGGCTGCGGAACAGGTTCCGAGCGCACCGGCCGAGTCGGTTGTACAGTTTGTATATTATTTTGTTTCTACTTTAGGCTCAACTTCCGGCATGCGGCGCGGCTCCGGCACAGAAGCAGGCCGGCGGGCCGGGGCAGCGGGACCGGGTTTATTCTTTTTTGGCAGCCCGCATACTGGGCAGATCGCCCAGCAGGTCGTCCAGCACAGCGGTGGAAAACCGGTCCTCGGTGTTAAAATTATTGCCTTTGCCCAGCGTGATATCCGGCAGGTCCTCTTTCTGGATGGGCCCCAATGCCGAACCGCCGCCGGAGGATTCCTCCATGCTGCCGTGGCCCAGGCTTTGCAGGATGGCATCCACCTGGCGGTCTGTTACACTATCCCGGATGCCGCGTTCGGCCTGCTCATGGCTGAGCTCTTCCAGAATGCGGTCCACGGAATCATTTGTACGTTTGCTTGGCATGTTGTTCTCCCCTTTGGTATGGGATTCCTTTTTTTGCGCAGCCGTTACTTGCGGCGCTGCATGATGTTGTACATCAAAATACCGGCGGCCACGCTGACGTTATAACTGTCCACACCGGTTTTGCCACCGGCCATATCCAGCGTAACGGCGGCATCGCACAGTTTGCGCACCAGTGCGCCGGGGCCTGCGCCCTCGCTGCCCAGCACCAGCGCCACCGGGCCGGAAAGATCGGTCTTTTCCAGCGGAGCACCGCCCAGGTCGGCACAGTAAACAAAAATGTTCTGCTTTTTCAGGTCACGGATAGCCTGCGGCAGGTTGGCGACCCGCGCCACCGGGATGCGGGCAGCTGCCCCGGCGCTGGATTTCATGACCGTGCCGGTCACGCCAACGCCGCCGCGCCGCGGGATGATCACGCCGTGGGCACCGCACAGCAGCGCGCTGCGCAGGATTGCGCCCAGGTTGTGGGGGTCCTCAATACCGTCACACAGCACGAGGAACGGCGGTTCGCCGCGGTCTTTTGCGATCTGCAAAAGTTCCTCCACGCCAACATACTGGATGCGGGCAGCCCAGGCCGCCACACCCTGGTGGTCCTGGGTACCGCACAGCTTTTGCAGCTTGCCGGCGGGTACACGCTTGATGACCGCCCCGGCCGCTTTGCCCAGCGCGGTATAATACCCGGCCATGCGCGGCTCCATGCTGTCGGCCAGCAGCAGGGTGTCCACCCCGGCTTCGCTTTTCAGCAGTTCGGTCACGGGGTTTTTGTTTTTTGTCACCTTTATTTTGCGCTTTTTAGCGGGTCTGTACTGCTTTTTTACAACTGCTGCCGCCGCAATGCGCCAAAAGTACAAAGACCCTCTGGCGGGTGCGCGATAAAGCGTTGTTTATACAAACCGTAGTGGAAAACCCACTTTCCCCTTGTTGAAAACTCTGTTGAAAAGGTGGAAAACCAGCATAGCAGCCAAGTTTTCCACAAAAACGGGGGTGCGTTTTCCACAAGGGGTGGAAAAGTTATCCACATAACAGGTTGGATAAACCCTTTTGTCAAGATGGGAAAAAAGCTGATTTCTTGCCTCCAATTCCCCCGTTAAGCTGACAAAACTGCCAAATTTTTGCAAAGGCTGGCAATCTTTGGTACAGTGCGCCAAAAGTGCATGAAGGTTCTGAAATTTAGCTGTTGATTTTTTGTCAAAGTCGGGTTATAATAGGATTATCGGTGGGCTGAACGCCAGTGCCACCGCTTAACAATCATGTGGAGGTATGTGATATGCTGGTAAATGCTACCAATATGCTGCTGAAAGCACGCGATGGCCACTATGCCGTCGGTCAGTTCAACATTAACAACCTGGAATGGACCAAGAGCATTCTGCTCACTGCACAGGAGATGAACTCCCCCCGTCATCCTCGGTGTTTCTGAGGGTGCCGGCAAATATATGACCGGTTTCAAGACCGTTGCCGCCATGGTCAAGGCCATGGACGAGAGCCTGGGCATCACCGTTCCCGTTGCCCTGCACCTGGACCATGGCACCTACGAGGGCGCTAAGGCCTGCGTTGCCGCCGGCTTCACTTCCATCATGTTTGATGGCAGCCACTACGACATCGATGAGAACGTTGCCAAGACCACCGAGCTGGTTGCCCTGGCCCATGACCACGGCCTGTCCATCGAGGCTGAGGTCGGTTCCATCGGCGGCGAGGAAGACGGCGTCATCGGTATGGGCGAAGTCGCTGATCCCGCTGAGTGCGCCAAGATCGCTGCCCTGGGCATCGACTTCCTGGCTGCCGGCATCGGCAACATCCACGGCAAGTACCCCGCCAACTGGCAGGGCCTGAACTTCGAGGCTCTGGACAAGATCCACAACGCCACCGATAACATCCCCCTGGTGCTGCACGGCGGCACGGGCATCCCGGCTGACATGATCCGCAAGGCCATCCGCCTGGGCGTTTCCAAGATCAACGTCAACACTGACTGCCAGCTGGTATTTGCTGAGGCCACCCGCAAGTACATCGAAGCTGGCAAGGATCAGCAGGGCAAGGGCTATGACCCGCGCAAGCTGCTGGCCCCCGGCGCCGAGGCCATCAAGGCCACCGTCCGCGAGAAGATCGAGCTGTTCGGCTCTGCCAACAAGGCCTGATTTTAATACGCAAATCCAAAAGCCCGAAGGTGCAATGCCTTCGGGCTTTTTGCTGTTTACACACCTCCCCGTCCCCCGGCATACCGTGGTACAAGGAGGTGTTTACTATGCCAACAGGCAGTATCCAAGTTTATGCGTCCGTGGCGGGGCAGGCGGCACCGCTGGCAGGCGTGCAGGTGGCGGTGCTGGATGAATCCGGTGTGACCGTGGCCCGCCTGACCACTGACGAAGCCGGTGCGGCAGAAGCCACAAACCTGCCCGCGCCCAACGCCAGCTACAGCTTGCAGGAGACCAACACGACGGTGCGCCCCTATGCCGTCTACCGCCTGCGGGCCAATGCCAGCGGCTGGCAGAGCCAGATTTTGGACGGCGTGCAGGTATTTGACGGCCAGCAGACGGTGGCGCGGCTGGAGTTTTTGCCCGGCGGCGGGGACGGAAACGCTCTGCCCGCACGGGAAGCCGCGCCCCAGACCGTCACCATCCCACCCCATGTTCTGTTTGCGGGCGACGGCGGCAGCGGCCCCGCGCCCGAGGAGCGCCTGCCCGGCAACGTGCTGAGCGAGGTGGTCGTGCCCCGCAAAATCACCGTGCATCTGGGCCGCCCGGCGGCCAGCGCCCGCAACGTGACGGTGAGCTTCCAATCCTATATCGCCAATGTGGCGTCCAGCGAAGTCTATCCCACCTGGGTAGGCCATGCAGTTTACAGCGCTCCCCTGCCCCGGCGGGCCAGCCGCGCCTGTACGGCGGCAAAGTCGGCGCGGGAGACAAGCCCCTCATGGGTACCCGGCACCACGATCCATTGCGACCGCGGCAACCGCACGCTGCGGGCAGATTTGTAGCTGACTTTGCGGCGGCGGCCCTGCTCTAAATCGCCTGCGTAGGTACGGTTGGTCAGCATCTGGTGCAGGGTGGCGCGGCTCCACTGGCCACTGCCGGTGTGGGCCGGTCCGCCGTGCTGCTGGCGGTAGACGCTGGGCGGCGGGACGCCCTCGGCGTTTAAAATATGGGCGATGCGCGCGGTGCCGTACCCTTGCAGATACAGCGCAAAGATGTGCCGCACCACGGCGGCAGCTTCGGGGTCAGGCAGCAGGCGGCTGTGGTCGGCGGGGTCTTTGCGGTAGCCGTACAGCGCAAAGGTGGCAATGTAATCCCCCTGCCACCGCTTATGCGTCAGCACCGAGCGCACATTGTCTGACAGATCCTCAAGATACCACTCGTTGATAAGCCCGTTGATTTGCCGGGCTTTTTTCCCGGCGCGGTCCTGGGTGTCCACGTGGTCCACCACAGCGATGAAGCGGATGCCCCACTCGGCAAATTTGCCGTGGAGGTACTTTTCCACCAGCTCCATATCGCGGGTAAAGCGGGATTGCGTTTTGGCTAAAATCATGTCAAATTCCCGCCGTTCGGCCGCCGCCAGCATCTGGTTGAACGCCGGGCGGCGGCGGTCGGCACCGGAGTAGTCCTCGTCGATGTAGACTTCCTGCACGGTGTAGCCGTGCTCAGCCGCATAGCGTAACAGCATCGAGCGCTGGTTCTGGATGCTCTCGGACTCGGGCCCGGTTTTGGCCGCGTCCTCCTTGCTAAGGCGGCAGTAGATGGCAGCTTTTATGCGGCATCCCCCCCTTCGCCTAAATATATGCGGTACATACAAAAAGGCTCCCTCTGTGAGACAGACTCCCCCGATACGGGAGCGTTGTCGCCGAAGGTGAGCTGCATCCCCGATACAGAATACACGCACAAACGAAACGATTTTCCGAAATTGGCCTAAAAGGGTGGCGATTGAACAAAAAAGAACGGCACACCGGTCAGGGTGTGCCGTACGAGCTATGAAATTAGTGCCCCTCTTTGTCGATCATCTTGCGGATGGCATCGATGGCGACGCGGATGGCGAGGTCGGTGTCGTGTACCTGGGCATTGGGCAGGCCCTTTTTGGCGCGCTCCTGGTTGGCGACCACCAGGAACAGCGAGCCGACCCGCACGCGGCGGTAAGCGCCGGCAATGAACAGCGCGGCGGACTCCATCTCCGACGCGATGCAGCCCATGCGCAGCCAAGCTTCCCACTTGTTCAGCAACTCGTAAGAGACAGGGTGTTTTTCGGGCTGGTGCTGGCCGTAGAAGGAATCCTTGCACTCCACCACGCCGGTGTGGTAGGTAACGCCTACGTCCCTGGCGGCGTCCACCAGGGCGTTGGTCACGCCGAAATCAGGCACGGCAGGGTACTCGATGGGCGCGTACTCGCGGCTGGTGCCCTCCATGCGGATCGCGCCGGTGGCAATCACGACGTCGCCGCCGCAGACATCCTCCTGCATGCCGCCGCAGGTGCCTACGCGGATGAAAGTGTCAGCCCCGCAGTTGGTCAGCTCTTCCAGCGCGATGGAAGCGGACGGGCCGCCGATGCCGGTGCTGGTAACGCTGACGGGTACGCCGTTGAGGGTGCCAGTGTAAGTAACGAACTCGCGGCTGTCAGCCACCAGACGAGGGTTATCAAAATATTTGGCAATTTTGGCGCAGCGCTTGGGGTCGCCGGGCAGAAGCACATAGCGGCCCACATCGCCGGGACCCAGCCCGACATGATACTGCTTGCCGCTGCCTTCGGTATAATCGACCATAGGTTTCAACCTCCTGAATAGATATTTGAGTATATTATACAGCGTTTTGGGGGAGGTTGCAACCAATTAAATATAGAAGAACACAGGTGTGAAATGGATAGTGTTTTTCTTCTATCAGATATTCAAGCGAGATTTCCCGCTTGCGGCGGCTCCGTATGCTCCGGGCTGCGTCTATGGCAGCGTGGCGAATAACAGTCTTGCAAAAGGCATCGTGTGTATGCCGGATATGTTCTTGATACTTTTCGTGTTCGGTCATGGAAAATCCCCCTTTCTGAATAATGGCAGAGGGCGGCAGCATCTTGTGCTGTCGCCCTCTTGATTACCGAACAGCAAAGACGGGCGGGGCTGTCAACGGCGGCGCATTTCCGCCGTTCATCTTGACCGTTGACAGGCTCGGCTGGGTTTGCTATCTGCTCACGGCAATTCACTCTCATTGATAGGAATTGCTTCAAGTTCCGTATTCAAATTGTTCCAATAAGAGCCAATATCCTCACTTGTGAAATACTTAAAACCGCCTGCTTCTGACTTCAATTCGCCGTTTTTAACTCCATAGCAGGCGTAATTCAAATCGTAGCTTGTTCCATCTGAGAGGTTAAATCTAAAGCTGGTCACATCTGCTCCGGCAGTTTCCTCAGTTGTTTTGTCTTTTAAGGATAAGCCCTTGAACTTATCATACAGGGTCTTTATATCATTTTCAGCAACGACTACTTTCTTTTCTGCTGATGCAGGCACTCCGTCATAGTGGTACATTTCAACGCTTTCGACATCTTCAACCTCAAATGGGAAGTCGATTTTGACAGGCTCATAAGCAATGTTTATAGGTAACAGAAAGAGAGCTGCAAAAAATTGCAATGATACAAAGAGCGATGGAAACGAGAACAGCAATCGTTATCTTTTTTCTGCCTCTCTGCTTTTCTTTTGCCTCATGGCGCATAATAACGCTTTCGCTTTCTTCGTGAAGAACATCTTCGTTCGTGTGAGAAAGCAATTTCTGATAAATTGCGTTACAGTCAGCACAGGCGTTCAAATGCTCTTTTACCATCTCTGCGCTTGCTTCGCTGCAAGCACCGTCAACATACAGCGGAAGAATATCTCGAACAATATCGCATTGTTTACTCATGCTTTTCATCCATCCTTTCTTGAATTTTTAGCTTTGCACGATGATAAGTAACTCTCGCCCATGATTCTGTTTTTCCAAAAATTGCAGCGATTTGTGAAAAAGATAGTTCCCCGAATACGCGAAGCTGAAAGACTTCTTTGTATGGTTCTTCCAAACGGTGAAGAACGAGGTGTATGCGGAACGCCATGTCAGAATCTGCAACTGAGTTCTCAACATTTTCATTTGATGGCAAGTCATTGATTTCACTCACATCAGCTACTCGCTGACGGCTTCGCATTTCATCATGGTAAAGATTTTTTGCTATGGAGCAGAGCCATGTCAATTCATCTGACTTACCTTTGAATTGTGATGTTGTAGAAACAGCCTTATAGAATGTGTTCTGCGTGATTTCCTCTGCTATCTCACGATTTTTGGCAAGAGAAATAGTATACGAGTATACCTGTAAATAGTAGGCTTTATAGAGCTTTTCATAGTCCATACTTGTCATCACCTCCTTCAGCTTCATAGGTTAGACGGAGAAATCGGAATTTCGTTACAAAGAAGTTTGAAATTTTTATACCTTTACGCTACTCTTGCTTTCTGCGGACTATTGGTAGACGCGCATTAACGGCAAGCAAAGAGATTGCTGTGTCAGCTTGATATGTTCAAATGCTAATTAAGTATAGCATACAGCTATGAATTTTTCTATTGCGTTCCCCTGACTTCGGAATAGTGGCAGGGCTGGCTATCCTTGTTTTGCTTTGTGCTTCTCTACCGTACATGAGCATTAGCGCAGGGGATGTTCCCAGCAGAATACACGGCCAGAGGAGCTTCCCATGAAAGCGAATATTCCGCAGGCGAAGCCGCAGAACGCTTTTGTCCGTGCAGAGATAGCGGATGACAAAACCGGCGGACACACCCTGTGAGAGGATGGTCGCCAGGGTCGCGCCCTGAACACCCATAGGGAAACCGTTTATGAATAGCGCATCCAGCACAATGTTCGTCATGGCGCCCACAGCTACATTATAGGGCGGAAATAGGGAAAGCGGAAGATAGGGGGCGGTTTATGAGTTACTCATAGTTTTCATAGTGGCACCGATTTGTTCCCTGCACACAGGGGGCCTTTTTAGCGGTCCCCTTGCTTTTGCCCCGTACCTATGCTACAATAACGCGAGTATGCGAAAAAAGGAGAGGAGAATCCCCCGACCATGGACGAAAAAAAACCATCCTCCGGCACCACGGACCTGACCACCGGGCGGCCGCTTTGGCGTATTTTGGTGTTTGCGCTGCCGCTGGTGCTGGGCACGGTGTTCCAGCAGCTGTACAGCTTTGCCGATACAGTCATCGTGGGCCGCTGCCTGGGCACCGACGCACTGGCCGCTGTGGGCAGCACCTACTCGCTGAACTTTTTGATTTTGGGCTTCATCCAGGGCGCGTGTGTCGGCTTCGGCATCCCGGTGGCCGAGGCCTTCGGCGCGAAAAACCGGGGCGATCTGCACCGTTACCTGGCCAACGGCGCGTGGCTCTGCGTGGCGATCAGCGTGGTGTTTACGATTTTAACTACCCTGCTGGCCGTGCCGCTGCTGCAGCTCATCCACACGCCGGACGATATTTTTGCGGACGCCGTCAAGTACATCCGGGTCATCTTTCTGGGCATCCCGGCCACGGTGCTGTACAACTACTCGGCCAGCGTGCTGCGGTCGCTGGGCGATTCCAAGCATCCGTTCTACTTTTTGCTGGGGGCCAGCATTATAAACATCGGGCTGGACTGGGCGCTCATCGTGCCGGTGGGCATGGGCGTGGACGGCGCGGCACTGGCCACCGTCGTCAGCCAGCTGCTCAGCGGCCTGCTCTGCACCTGGTGGTTCTTCGCCAAGGTGGAGGGCATCCGGTTTACCAAAGAGAACACCCGCCTCTCCCCTGCCCACTGCAAGCGGTTGGCGGTCATCGGCCTGCCCATGGGGTTTGAGTATTCGGTCTCCGCTATCGGCGCGGTCATCATGCAGGACGCCATCAACCTGATGGGCAGCGTGGTGGTGGCCGCCCAGACGGCGGGCGAAAAAATTCGCCAGATGTTCACCCTGCCGATGGAAAGCGTGGGTATGGCCATGGCCACCTACGTGGGCCAGAACCACGGTGCGGGCCGCAACGACCGCATCAAACAGGGCATCCGGGACGGCTGCCTCATTCAAATTGTGTACAGCATCGCCGCCTGGTTCGTCATCTGGCTTATCAAGCCCTTTGCCGTCGGCCTGGTGCTGGGCGATGCCGACCCGGCCGTAACGGCGGGGGCGCTGGACTATCTGGCGGTCATCAGCACGCTGTTTGTGATTCTGGGCTTCCTGATGATCTTCCGCAACACGCTGCAAGGTTTGGGCTACAGCACCATGGCGGTCATCTCCGGCGTGGGTGAGCTGATCGGCCGCAGTTTTGGCGGCTGGCTGGCCCTGCATGGGCTGGGCTTTTTGGGCATCAGCCTGGCCAACCCCATCGCCTGGGGCTTTGCGCTGTGCTACTGCGTGTTTATGGTAACGCGGATGCTGCGCAAAGAGGATAAGCAGGCGGCAAAATAAGTGATAAAGGCTCCCCTTCAAGGGGGGCCTTTGCATCCACCACATCTATTTTGCACTGCCCAAAAACTACTTTTTGGCCCCTTATATACTATAAAACTAGAAAAACACCCCAGTGTTTTTAACTGCTTATAACTGTTTTTACAGTTATAAAAACAGTTAAATATAACTTAGATATGTAATTTATATAACTGTTTATCTAGTTTTGCAGTTATATAAAGGGGCGAATACACCCCTGCAAACACTCCACCGCAAAAAATATGCGCCCTGCCAGTTACGGCAAGGCGCTTTTCTATTTGCTTATGGGCTTGTCAGCCTTATTTTTTGGTGGGACGGACCTTCTCGGCGATGACGCACAGCACGATGGTCAGCACCATGTCCGGCAGGGTGTAGCCTACCGGCGTGTCCACGCCCATCAGCAGGCGGTAGGCGATGAAGCCCACCAGCCAGATGACCAGGTTGCGTGCATCGGCCGCTACGGCAAAGCGGTCGCGCTTTAAGATAAAGTGGTCAGCGATCTGCACCGCGATCATCGGCGCAAAGACCGAGCCGATCAGGTACAAGAAGCCGGTGATGTCGTCCATCGGGAAGAGGATGGCCCCGGCCACGCCGATGACCGTCACCACGATGGCGGTCTTTTTGCCGTTCAGTTTGGGGGTCAGGCTCTCGGCCGAGATGCCCGCCGACCAGGCGTCCAGAAACGTGGTGGTCACGGTGGAGAACACCAGAATCACCAGCGCGGCAATGCCCAGCCCGGCCTTGACCATGATGACGGCAATGTCATACTCGCCGGTGAAAATCGCCGCGCCCATGCCGATGACGTACATCCAGCAGGACACCAGCCCGTAGACGATGACGCTGACCCAGGTGGCCTGGGTGGGCTTTTCGGCATCGCGGGTGTAGTCGCTGATCAGCGGCAGCCAGGACAGGGGCATGGCCACGGCCAGCTCCACCGCTGCGCCAAAGGTCAGGCTCTCACCGTCCACAGCGGGCATCACATTGCCGGAGAAGAAGATGACCTTACACAGCACCAGCGTGAGGATAAACAGCGCGGCCATCGTGATTTTGTTGATCCAGCCCAGGTCGGTGATGCCCACGGCGATCCACAGAATGATCAGTGCGCCGATGACCAGGCACCACACCCAGCGGCCAATGTCGAAAATGCCGCCCACAGCCAGTGCGCCATCGTAAATCATGATGGCCGTCCAGCCCACCAGCTGCAGCACGTTCAAAAAGGCAAACAGCAGGCCGCCCCTCTGGCCAAAGCTCATCTTCACCGTCTCCATGGCGCTGCGGCCGGTGCGCCCGCCGATAAGGCCCGCCAGCAGCATCATGGCACAGCCGATGATGTGGCCGATGAGAATGGCGGCAAAGCCCTTGGCCATGCCCAGCGGCGCAAACGAGGTGCCGGTCAGAATTTCGGCCAGGGACACGCCCGCGCCGAACCAGATCAAACCGTTCTGAAAGGTAGAAGTCCTTTTCACTGCACGAACTCCCCTTTCAGATCAAACATGTGGTCCATGGGGCCGGAGCCTTTCCCTAAGTCCAGCATGGCGGCCAGTGCGCCGGAAATGTAGGCTTTGGCACGCTCCACCGAGGTATCCAGGTCGTACCCCTTGGCCAGGTTGGAGGCAATGGCGCTGGACAGGGTGCAGCCGGTGCCGTGGGTGTTGGGGTTATGGATGCGCTTGCCCCGGAACCACTTGCCGGTGCCGCCCTGCCACAGCAGGTCGTCGGCATCGTTGATCTGGTGGCCGCCCTTGCACAACACGGCGCAGCCGTACTTCTCGCTGATGACCCTGGCGGCGGCCTCCATGCCGGCGGCGTCGGTGATGGTCATGCCGGCGAGGATCTCGGCCTCCGGGATGTTGGGGGTCAGCACTTCGGCCAGGGGCAGCAGCTCGGCGGTCAGGGCCGCCACGGCGTCATCCCGCAGCAGCTTGGCGCCGGAGGTGGCTACCATCACGGGGTCGACCACGATGTGCTTAGCCTTGTAAAAGCGCAGCCGCTCAGAAATCGTAGCGATCAGCTCTGCCGAGGATACCATGCCGATCTTGACGGCATCGGGGTAGATGTCGGTAAAGACGGCGTCCAGCTGCTCCGAGAGGAACTTGGGGGTCGTCTCAAAAATGTCGGTCACGCCGGTGGTGTTTTGGGCGGTCAGGGCGGTGACAGCGCTCATGGCAAAAACGCCGTTGGCGGTCATCGTCTTGATGTCAGCCTGGATACCGGCGCCTCCGCTGGAATCACTGCCAGCAATGGTCAATGCTGTTTTCATCGTAGATACTTCCTTTCTTATATGCACAGCAAGGTTTTGTAACGCGGCGCAAGGTGGTGCCCCCAATGCACCGCGGGGGAGTTTGCCCAAACAAAAACGCGGATATGCCGGCAAAGACATATCCGCGTACAAACTCAAACGAGCAGACGTCAAGGTATCTCCCTACGTTGGCATTATCCAAATCAGGTTACGGGTCAGGGCGCAACAGCCCACTCTCAGCCTGCTTAGTGCAAGCTCCCCCTTGTGAACCTATCTACTATACCACGCTTCGCCCCGCTTTGCAAGGCCGCTATAAAAATCTATAGTAACTTATTGTAGGTGTTACAATGATGGAAAACGGCGCGGCGATTCAAATTTGCAGCTACAGCGATAAACGGTAAAAGTGCAGGTCACCGGTTTTTTTAGGCGGCCTGCTTTTCATCTGCGGCAAAAGGCGATATAATGGGAACAGGGAAAGTATTTTTTGCAAAATGGAGGGACGTATTATGTCGCTGGAAAAAGCAAAGAAGTATCTGGAAAGCAAAGGCTGCCTGAACTGGAAGGAGTGTGCAACGCCCAGGGCTGGGTGGATGTGTGCAAAACGCCGGAAGGCTGAAATGATACGACACACTGCATTGTATGGGCGGATGCTTGCATCGACCCCTACAGTGTAACGGGAACGAAGCATTAAAATTCTATAAAAAGGAGTCCCCTTATGTTCCGTAAAATACGCCGCTTTAAGCAGGAAATGCCTGCCGAGGAATGTCGTGAACTGCTCAAAACCCAGGTGCGGGGCGTGCTGTCCCTGCTGGGGGACGACGGCTACCCCTACGGCCTGCCCATCGACTACTGGTATAACGAGGCCGACGGCAAGCTCTACTTCCACGGCGCGAAAGAGGGCCACAAGATCGACGCCATCCGCGCCTGCGATAAGGCATCCTTCTGCATCCACGACGAGGGCGTGCGCATGGACGGCGAATGGCCGCTGCACTTCCGCAGTGTTATCGTGTTTGGCCGCATTGCGCCGGTAACGGACGAAGCCGCCACCGCGCTGGCCTGCAAAGAACTCAGCCGCAAATTCACCCCGGACGACGAATATTTTAACAAAGAGTACGCCGCCGCCAAGGACCGTGTGCTCTGCCTGGCGCTGACGCCGGAGCACATCACCGGCAAGCGCATCAAGGAGAACTGAGTATGCCCAAACAAAAACAGCCCACCGCCCTGGCCGTCGCCCAGGAGGCCGCCATCCTGACCGTGGCGGTGGCTATCATCGCGGCGGCGGTCTACTTTTTCCTGGTGCCAAGCCATGCGTCGGTCAGCAGCATTTCGGGTTTGGGCATCGTGCTGTCCAACTTTGTGCCGCTGTCGCTGTCTGCCATCACGATGATCTTGAACGTGGTGCTGCTCATCATCGGCTTTTTCACCTGCGGGCGGGAGTTTGGGGCCAAAACGGTCTACACCAGCATCCTGCTGCCGGTATTCATCGGCCTGTTTGAGCGGCTCTTCCCCGACATCGGCTCGCTGACCGACAGCCAGGAATTGGACGTGCTGTGCTACATTCTGGTGGTCAGCGTGGGGCTGAGCATCCTGTTCAACCGCAACGCGTCCTCCGGCGGGCTGGACATCGTGGCCAAGATCATGAACAAGTACCTGCACATCGAGCTGGGCCGGGCTATGTCGCTCTCCGGCATGTGCGTGGCGCTGTCGGCCGCGCTGGTCTACGATAAAAAGACCGTGGTGCTCAGCGTGCTGGGCACCTACTTCAACGGGCTGGTGCTGGACCACTTTATTTTTGACCACAACATCAAGCGCCGCGTCTGTATCATCACCAAAAAAGAGGAAGAACTCCGCCATTTCATCCTAACCGACCTGCACAGCGGGGCCACGGTGTATGAATCCTACGGTGCCTACAACATGGAAAAACGCCGCGAGATCATCACCATCGTGGACAAGGGCGAGTACCAGAAGCTGATGAATTTCATGAACCGCGAAGACCCCCGGGCGTTCATCACCGTGTACACGGTATCGGACATGCGCTACCAGCCGAAAACCTAAAAAGCCAAAGAACAAGCCCGCCAGCTGTTTTGCTGGCGGGCTTTTCTGTATATACTTTATTTCCCAAACACCTTGGTGTAGTCGGCCTTGAACTTCTCAATGCCGGCATCGGTCAGGGGGTGGTGGAGCATCTGCTCGATGACCTTATAGGGCACCGTGGCGATGTCCGCACCGGCCAGGGCGCAGTCCGTCACATGGATGGGATTGCGCACGCTGGCGGCGATGATCTGCGTCTCAATGTCCGGGTAGTTCAGGAACATATCGTGGATGGTTTCCACCAGCTCAATGCCAGGCTGGCCGATGTCATCCAGCCGCCCCAAAAACGGGCTGACGTAAGTGGCTCCGGCGCGGGCGGCCAGCAAGGCCTGGTTGGCGCTGAAGATCAGCGTGCAGTTGGTGGGGATGCCCTCGGCGGACAGCACCTTGATGGCCTTGAGGCCCTCGGCGGTCATGGGGATCTTCACCACCATGTGCTTGGGGTCCAGCGCGTAGATGGCGCGGCCCTCGGCGATCATGCCTTCGGCGTCGGCGGTGGTGGCCTTTACCTCGCCGGAGATGGGGCCATCCACGATGGTGGCGATCTCTGCCAGGGTCTCGGCGTAGTCGCGGCCCTCCTTGGCAATCAGGCTGGGGTTGGTAGTGACACCGGCGATAATGCCCATGTCGTTGGCCTTGCGGATCTCCTCTACATTGGCAGTGTCAATGAAAAATTTCATGGTATGGTTCCTCCTTTATTTACTATATTGTTGTGGTTATTGCAGGGGCGCCCGCGGGCCCGCAATGCGAGCATCGGCCCCTACGGTACGCCTTATTTTTTCTGCCCATAATACGCATTGGGGCCGTGCTTGCGCATAAAATGCTTGTCCAATACATGTTGGGGCGCAGGCTGAGCGCCGGGGTCGATGGTCAGAGTCAAAACGGCCATCTTGGCCACCTCCTCCAACACGGCGGCGTGGTAAACAGCCTGGGCGGCATCCTTGCCCCAGGTAAAGGGGCCATGGCTGGCGCACAGAACGCCGGGCACATGCACCGGGTCAATGCCGCGCCGGGCGAAGGTCTCCAGAATCACCTTGCCGGTGTTCCGCTCGTAATCCTCGTCAATTTCTTCGGGCGTCAGCTCCCGCGTGCAGGGCACAGGGCCGTAAAAATAATCGGCGTGGGTGGTGCCAAAGGCGGGTAGGTCACGCCGCGCCTGGGCGAAGGCCACCGCGTAGGTGGAGTGGGTATGCACGATGCCCCCCAGCTGCGGGTAGGCCTTGTACAGTTCCAGATGGGTCTTGGTATCGCTGCTGGGGTTCAGCCCGCCCTCGACCTTGCGGCCGTCCAGGTCCAGCACCACCAGCTTGTCCGGGGTCAGCTCCTCATACGCCACGCCCGACGGCTTGATGACCACCAGCCCGGCCTTGCGGTCGATGCCCGAGACATTGCCCCAGGTGTAGGTCACCAGCCCCCGGCGGGGCAATTCCATGTTTGCCGCATAAACCTGTTGTTTCAGTTCTTCCAGCATAGGCTCGACCTTTCCGCGTGTTGGGCTGTTTCTTTACCCCTATTATACCAGCAGTTGCGCAAAGTTTCCAGCCCCTTTTTATTCCCGCCAAAATCTGCTATAATAGGCCCAAAACGGATAAAGAGAGGAACACACTATGCAGGAAGAAGCCTTGCAGGGCAACGAGAACATCGAGCAGGCCATTGCCGCCTTACAGCAAAACGCCACCCCGGAGCTGCTGGCCCACGCGCTGACGACCATCCGCCGCCGCATCCGGGAAAACGGCCAGTTTGTGGTAGCCGTGGAGCCCAGCCCCGGCACCACCCAGATGAGCTTAAAAGTCGTGCAGACCCCCGACGGCCGCGCCTGGTGGTACGCCTTTACCAGCTTTGAGGAGGAAATGCGGGGCGCAGAACAGGTGCAGTCCACCTTTATGGCGGACATTGGCAAATTGTTGGAAACCGCCCTGACCGTGCCCGAGATCGAGGGCATCATCCTGAACCCCTGGCACCGCACTCTGATGCTGGATAAGACCTTGATCCAGATCATTCTGCCGGAAAGCCCGGTGGTAAGCTGAGGACGCGCCGATGAAGATTCTGGTAAGCGCCTGCCTGCTGGGCGAAAACTGCAAATACAGCGGCGGCAACAATTACAGCGAAAAAGCAGCGGCCTTTGTGCAGGGGCATGAGGTCATCCCTGTCTGCCCTGAGGTACTGGGCGGCCTGTCGGTTCCCCGCACCCCGGCGGAGATCGTAGACGGAGAGGTCGTTACGAAGGACGGCGTCAGTGTGGATGCGGCATTCCGCGCCGGTGCGGCCAGAGCGTTGGCCATTGCCAAAGAAAACGGTGTGGAACTCGCCATCCTGCAGCCGCGCAGCCCCAGTTGCGGTGCTGCCGAAGTATACGATGGAACCTTCACCGGCAGAAAGATTCCCGGCCAGGGCGTATTTGCGGCCCTGCTGCGGGAAAACGGCATCCCCGTGCGGGATGCAGATACTTTAGGCAATACCGCACAATTCTAAGTGCCGATGCGGCGAGCGAGAAGTACAAGCTGCTAAGCAAAAGCGCAGATAATACTGGATGTATGTACCCCAGCCGGGGCTACAGCTTTAACATTACCAACTCGCCGGGGGTGGACCAGGCGTATGTGCGGGGGCGCACGGTGTTTGCCGTGATGGAGCGCCTGACTGCCGAGCTGTTCAACACCTATGTGCGCCGCACGGGGGACACCGAACCCTATTATACCGAGTATTGCGATGGCAAAAGCGTGACCTGCCCCGGCATGAAGCAATGGGGCACTGTGGACCGCGCCAAGGAGGGCAAAAGCGCCCTGGAAATTCTGCGGTATTACTATGGCAGCCGGGTGCAGCTGGTTACCACCAACAACATTGCGTCCATTCCGCAAAGCTACCCCGGCAGCCCCCTGCGCCGCGGCAGCACCGGCACCGCGGTCAACGTGCTGCAAAAACAGCTCTCCCGCATTGCCAAGGACTACCCGTCCTTTGGCAAACCGGCCATTACCGGAACGTTTGATGAAGCCACCGAGAACAGCGTGAAAAAGTTCCAGAAGCAGTTTTCCCTGACGGTGGACGGCGTGGTGGGCAAGGCGACCTGGTATAAGATCAGCTATATCTATGTCAGCGTCAAGGACCTTGCCGAGCTGACCAGCGAGGGAGAAACCTTTACCGGTGCCCAGAGCGCCGGGGCCTGGCCGGGAACCGTGCTGCGCCGCGGCAGTACCGGGCGAAGCGTGGAGCAGGTGCAGTTCTGGCTGTCCAGCCTGGCGCAGTTTGATTCCGGCCTGCCGTCCGTCCGTGTGGATGGCAGCTTTGGCGCGGCCACGGAACGCGCGGTCAAGGCATTCCAGAAATCGGAGGGTTTGACACAGGACGGCGTGGTGGGCCAGACGACCTGGCAGGAACTGTACGCCGAGTGGGTGAACGCCCAGAGCGATGCCGGCGGCACCGCGTACCCCGGCACCGCTCTGCGCACCGGCAGCCGCGGAAACGCGGTGCGGCTGGTGCAGTTCTGGCTCAGACTGGCTGCAGAAAATTATACCGGCCTTTCCAACGTGACGGTGGACGGCAGCTTTGGCAGTGGCACCGCCAGTGCAGTGCGGGCGTTCCAGAGGCTGTTCGGCCTGACGGCAGACGGCGTGGTGGGGGCCGGGACCTGGGCCAAACTGAACGAGGTCGGCCTTGCCGTGGCCAACAACCTGGTGGGGCAGAACATTCAGCCCGGCCAGTTTGTGACAACCCTGCGGGAGGGCAGCACCGGCACCCCGGTGCGGGCGCTGCAATATAACCTGCGCCTGTTGGCCGCCTATTATCGGGATGTGCCCACAGTGACGGTGGACGGAACGTTCGGCGCAGCCACCCGCAGGGCGGTCATTGCCTGGCAGGAACACGCGGGCCTGACGGTGGATGGCGTGGTGGGGCGGCTGACCTGGCAGAGCATTTATGATTCCGCCCAACAGGTCAGCGCCAGCGGCCCCGCGGTGACAGCCCGCACACCGGATCCCCCCGAAGAAACTCTGAAAGTGGGGGACAGCGGCAAAGAGGTTCGCGTTTTGTCCCAGATCCTGGAATTCCTGGCCCAGTTCCTGCCGGAAATCACCCCAAGCGGCCTGACGGATACCTTTGACGATGCCCTGGAAACCACCGTGCGCAGCGCCCAGCAGACGTTAGGCCGCACCGTGACCAGTGACCCCGGCAGACTGCCCTGGAAACCGTGCCGTGCGCAGCGCCCATCCGCCGCAGACGTTGGGCCGCACCGTGACCGGGGAAGTGACCCCGGCAGACTGGCTGGCGTTTCGCCGCGCGTGCGGCTTTAAGCCGGGGCGAGTTTGAACCCGGCATCCGCCGCCCGGAACCTGGCAGGATCGCCAATAACCGCCCTGGGAGTAGTAGATGACAGCGTTTGGAAGCAGCTGAAAGCAGATGCTTTAAGTTAGGAGTTAGGAAGGAGGAGTTAGGAGTTGTGGGAGTGAGTTGGGTGAAAATTTTTGCCGCCGTGGCAACCGCACAATTCCCGCCAACGGCTAAGCACCGCTCCGGCGGCTGCGGCACCATCTGCGTTGCCAAAATGCTCGATAAGACATCCAGTATTATCTGCGCTTTTGGCTTAGCATCTGCCGCACCTCGCTCGCCGTATCGGCACTTAGAATTATGCGGTATTGCCTTAAAGTTTTCATGGCGTTAATATTCAAAAACGCGACGTAAGCCGCACCTTAAACTCCTAACTCCTAACTCCTACTTCCTGACTGTTCCTTGATTCGAGAGAGGAGGCTACTCATGGCAAAGCTCTATGTTTACGACTCATACGAAAACCGTATGCTTGTATACAACAACTTGAACGAAAACGACCCGATGCCGTACAGTTATGGCAGCACGCTGAGCGTGCGGGAGTTCCGGGGGTCATCCAACGCGCGGGTGCTGTGGACCACAACGCGCGCAATGGAAGCGTGGAACCTGACCCGCCGCCGGTATGGGGCGGGCATCCCGGTGGGGTATGCGTTCAAGCGCATCTGGGAGGGCGGCCACGGCACGGCCAGCCAGCACTATGCGGGCGTTGCCTTTGATGTGGGGCAGGGCACCAGCAGCGCCATCCGCCAGCGCATCCACGCCGCCGCCACGGCCACAAGGGCCTGGGGTTATGTGGAGCCGCTTTCCATGACGCCCACCTGGGTGCACTTTGACCGCCGTTACGGAACCCCGGCCTGCTCCGGCACCACATCCGGCTACCCCACCTGCCGCCGCGGCGATAAAAACACCTATGTGCTGATTCTGCAGGATGCCCTGAACGCCCTGGGCTACAGCACCAAAACGCTGGACGGCGCTTTTGGCCAGAACACTTATGATGCCCTGCGCGCCGCCCAGCGCAGCTTCAGCCTGACGGCAGACGGGGTGTGCGGCTGCAACACCTGGAAAAAGCTGACCTCCGCCGTGGTGGGCATCGGCCGCACGAAAACCGTGATTGACTGAAATTCCGCCGCAGAATTTTGTAAAAAAGCCTAGGCGAAAAAAGCGGAATAGACTATAATAAAAGCAAAGACAGGTGGCGGTGCGCAAAATAGGCACCGCCGCGGCCTGGACCCGAAACAGCAAAAAGAGGAGTGTGAACCCCCATGGATATAATGGAATTTTTGAAAACCCGCCGCACCTACCGCCGAAGTATATCATCGTGCAAAGCCCCGAAGCTGTGGCCGCCGTGCAGCCGCTGGTGCACTGGGCTGCCTACCTGCCGCCGGAGCAGGGCACCCCCAAGGCCGACGAGGTGCCGACGGCGTTTATCGCCGTATTGCAGGACGAAAACCTGCCCGGTGCCAATGATATGGACGCGGGCCTTGCCCTGGGCAGCCTGACCGCTGCCGCCTGGGCCCACGGTGTGGGTAGCTGCATCATGGGGGCGATCGACCGCCCGGCCCTGACAAAGCTGCTGGCTCTGCCAGAAAAGATGCGCCTGTGCTGCATGGTCGCCCTGGGTTACCCCACCCACAAGAGCCACTTGGTGGAAATGCAGAACGGCAGCGTAAAATACTACCTGGATGAGGCCGGCGACTACTGCGTCCCCAAGCGCCCGCTGAGCAAAGTTTTGCTGAAAACGCTGTAATAAGAAAAAACTGCAGTTGAAAAATAAAAAGTCCAGAACTGTTGGCTGAACCAGCCACACAGTTCTGGATTTTTTGGTTGTAGGAATGAGTATGACAAACTGGAAGTTATATATGTTTTTGCAAATACACCATCCGATGCAGTTTTCTATGCATCCGATGAGCTTTTTTCGGTAGCGTTTCCTTTTAAGCCACCTTGGTCTTTCGCAGATACCCCCATGCTGCCAGTCCAACGAGCAGAACGATCTTGATCGGTGCCGATGCCAGCAGTACATCTGCCTGAAAGAAGGCATGCCCGCCTGCATAGAGAAAATCAAAGCTGATCATTTTATACAGCAATGCATTGGAAAGCCCAATGCCCCCTGCCGGAATCAGGGTGGACAGCCATTCTCCAAAGGAGCCCGGCACGACCATATAAACAATCAGCGGTGCCACCACACTGATCAGCGCCACAGACAAAGCGGTCAGGTTGTTCTTGGCCCATACGGATGCCATCAGCACAAAGGCCACCTCCGCAAAGAAGATCAGGAAGTTTGCCACCAGCATGACCCACTCCATCTGGCCAACGGTATACGGCAGCAGGCTGGTCACAGAAAACAGCCATTGCACGGAAGTTTGGGTACTTTCCCAGCCAAATAGAGCATTCGTGACCAAGATCCAAACCACGCCGCAGAGCAGATACGCCGCCCCTGTGATACTGAACGCCGCCGCCAGCTTTGCCGCTGCTAGCCGCAGACCGCCGTTTTTTGTGCACAGTTGGATGTCCTGCGCACCGGTCTGTGCATCCGACGCAAACACCGGGGCCGCAATAACTGCACACAGCAGGGTGAGCAGCAAGTTCAACAGGGTCTGGTAATCCATTGCGTCTGAACTGACCCCAAACGAATAGGTGAACGGTTTTTGTACGGCATCGAACTTTTTCTGTGCAATAGCCTGCGCCTGCTCATAGCCGGGCTTTTCGCTTTGTTCCAGCCAGATCACCGATTCCAGCCGTTTGGGGAGCTGGCTGTAAAAGTTCTGCATGTCCTCTGCGGTCAGTCCCATCACGCCCGGTGCCATGCCGGTTTTCGGGTCGGCAAAGGCTTCCTTTGCGTTGTTCACAAGAGGCTGATACCGGGCAAGTTCTTTATAAAACACCTCGACCGGGATGTCGTTGATGGAACTTGCGTCATACTGCCGGTACACCCGCTGATAGGCTTCCAGTGCTTCCTGCATGACATCCGGTGTGATGGTACCGGACACCTGCTGCGCCTGCCGTTTCTGGATTGCTTTCAGACCCGTGTAACTCACTTCGTTTCCGCTGGCATCCAGTTCCGTCCAGCCGATAAAGGTCACCGGCAGATATGCCATAACCACGGCCAGCACCAGTGCAATAACCAGCAGAATGGCTGTCATACGGGTTTTGCACACACGTTTCAATTCCAAACGATACAGGTTCATTTTGCTTCCTCCATTTCCTCCGGGAAAAGCCACAGATACAGATCTTCCAGCCTGGGCTGCGCCGAGATGCTGTCCGGCAACTGCGGTGCATCTGCCAGATACCGCAATGTTACCGTCCCATCCGGCTCGTTGCGCAGGTTCACCACCCGCAGCCGGTGCTCCCACTGGGAGAGCGTTTCCGTCGGGATATTTCCTTGCCAGACTTTGCCCTCAATCTGCTTTACCAGCCCTTCGGTGGTGTCCTTCGCAATGATCTTACCAGCCTTCATCACGGCATTTTCGGCCGCAATGTATTCCACATCCGAAACGATATGCGTTGAAATAAGAACGATTCGTTCCTGTGCAAACTCCGACAGCAGATTGCGGAACCGCACCCGTTCTCCAGGGTCCAGCCCTGCCGTGGGCTCATCTAGAATTAAAAATTCTGGGTCGTTGAGCAGTGCCTGTGCGATGCCTACCCGGCGCTTCATACCGCCGGAAAGCTTCACGATCTTTTTGCGGCGCACCTCAGTCAGGCTTACCCGCTCCAGCAGTGCGTCGATCTGCCGGGCAGCCTCTGTGCGCGGCAGACCCTTGAGTGCTGCCATATATTCCAGATAGTCCTGTACCGTGAATTCCGGGTAAAACCCGAATTCCTGCGGCAGATACCCCAGCTTTTCCCGGTAGGCCGCACCAAGCGTCCCAATCTCCACCCCATCGCACAAAATCCGGCCACTGCTGGGGCGCAGAATGCCCGCCAGCATCCGCATTAAAGTTGTTTTGCCTGCACCATTCGCCCCCAGCAGCCCCCACACACCCGGCGTGAGCGTGATGGACACATCATCCACCGCCGTTTTATCCCGGTATCGCTTTGTAATATTCTGAATTTTCAGTTCCATGTCTTGCTCCTTTCAGCCTTCTGCAATATATTCTGACCGGGCGGCAAGCCGGATGCACTGCAACACCATACAGAGCACCAGCACGCCCGCCGCCAGCGGCAGACCTTTCGGCAGTTCCGATAATTGCACGAACCGCAGCAAACACAGCTGCCCTGCAAACAGCGGTACAGCCCCGGTCATCACCCATTCCGGGCGCACCCAGCGCAGCAGCAGAAGCAGCTCATTGTTTGCGGTCAGGAATGGAACGGTCAGCACCGCCAGCAGTTGCCCGATGCTCCATGGCACGGCTGCCCGTACATTGAGTACCAGCACTCCCAGCAGGATCGTTTCCCCCGCCAGCAGCAGCAAAAACCGCATCACCAGTGGACGACCGATTCCTGCATATGTGGCATGTTCCAGTTCAAGCATCTTATATTGACTTGCCCGGTATAAAAACGGTAGACCGAGCATGGCTGTCAGCATGGCGAGTGTGCTCAGACCAAACAGCGCATTGCGTAATGTCCATGCCTTCTCCCACAGGGCAAGTTCCCGGCCCACACTGTACAACGCCAGTGCCGCCATTGCTTCCAGTGCCCACACCTTCCAGCCCAGCAATTTGAACTGGCAGTGCAGCAAATCGCGCCAACCACTCCGTTGTTTTGCGATATGTTCCGCCCGGCAGCGGCGCAGCAGCGTTTCCGGGACAGCGGTGTCCGGCTCTGCCGCCAATGCTCTGGACAGTTCTTTTTCAAAGGCTCGATTCATCTCCAGTCCTCCTTTTCCAATTGCATTTTCAAGGTTTTCAATGCGGCACGCAGGCGGGACTGCACCGTGCGCAGGGGCAGACCTGTGATCTGCGCGATTTCCCGCAATTTAAGCTGTTGTGCGAACCGCAGCAATACTAGTTCCCGCTGTTCCGGCTCCAACTGGGCCGTCAGCACTCGCAGGTTTGCTTTCTCCTCTGCCGCAGCAAAGCCGCTTTCCTGATAGGTGGGTTCGCCCGGCAAGCTTTCCAGCGATACCTCCGTCCGCTTCATAGTACGGTTCAGATCGATGCAAGTGTTTTTTGCGATTTTGTACAGAAAGGGACGGAATGCCCCCTGAAATCCACCACAGGAATCCAGCCAGCGCACCGCTTTCAAAAAGGTTTCCTGTGTTGCATCCTGCGCCTGCTGCTCGTCTGCTGTATGCCAATGGCAATAGTTCAGAATTTGTGGATAGTACGCTGCAATCAGAGTGTCCAGCGCACCCGTATCTCCGCTCTGCGCTTTCCGCAGCAATAATTCTGTCTGGATACGGTTCACCCCCTTCCTGTCTATTAAAACGTTCCACATCATCAAAATGATTTCTGTTTTTTCAAAAATTTCAAATAATTGTAATTGCCTTTATTATGTTCTTACCAGTTCTTGCAGTCGGATGGCGACCTCAAGTCGGTGCAGGGTAACATCGGCCATGCGACTGCCGCCGTTTTAATGGATACCTACGCCCACACACAGGACAAGCCCTGGCTGGAGCTGACCGAGAAGATCGAGGCAAACTTCTATTCCCCCAATATGTCCCAGGCAGCACCCCAACCCCGGCAAAACGAAAAGCCGGCGGCAACAAAAATCTCCGGCAAGGAGATTCTTGAAGCCATCCGGCTGATGGACGCAGACGAACGCAGAGAGTTGACGAGAGCCTTGTTCGCCTAAGGCAACACCGCACAATTCCCGCTTTACAGCTTAAGCACCGCTGCTGCGGCTGCGAAGCACAATCTGCGTCGCAAAAATGCTCAATAATACATCCAGTATTATCTACGCTTTTTGCTTAGCAGCTTGTACTTCTCGCTCGCCGCATCGGCACTTAGAATTGTGCGGTGTTGCCCTAACTTTTCTTCCTTTTCTCTTTGATGCGACTTCTGCCGCTTCCTCAAATGTGATGGTCTGTGTATCGTTGATGATTACACCTATCATGCAATTTCAAGATGGACAAAGTCTATGTCCATCTGTTCCTTTATAATAGCAATAATGACATGAATTGTTTTTTTCTTTCACTTCTCGGATTTTCATATTCATCACTCGTCATATTTCGATTTACCCCAGCACGGCGAAGCTCTGGGCGCCCAGGTGCAGCTCGCCGTCCTTGACGGCGGCTTCGCCGATGGCGTACAGCACGCGGGTGCCGTCCTTCAGCTTCAGCGGCAGGTCGGCGGCGGCCCCGGCGGGGTTGACGGCGCAGGTCAGCTTGCCGCGCTGCCAGGCGAACGGGCGGTAGTCGCTCTTGGCCTTGGGCGCGTACAGCACCTTGAACGAAGCGTCGGAGTCCAGATCCCGGTGGGCATGGCGGAAGGCCAGCAGGCTCTTCACGGCATGCAGCAGGCTGTTGGGGTCGGCCTGCTGGGCTTCGACCGTGGGGGCGTCGTCGGCGGTATCCACCGGCAGGTACAGCGCATCCGCTGCGGCGGTGGAGAAGCCGTGGTTGGCGGTGCCGTCCCACTGCATGGGGGTGCGGGAACCGGTGCGGAAATAGCCGCCCTCCTTGGTGGGCAGCGGCAGATAGCGCATGCCGATCTCATCGCCATAATACACAAACGGTGCGCCGGGCAGGGTAAACAGCATGGCGTAGGCCAGCCGCAGTTCGTCCACCGTCAAACCGGCGGAGGGGCGGATGGTATCATGGTTGCAGGTAATCAAGCAGTACAGGCCGTCCTTTGCGGGTCGCCTTGTAGCTGGGCAGGTAGTCGTCCAAAAACTTATCGATGCCGGTGCCGGAGTCCTTGCAGAAGTAGGCCTTGCCGATGTTGTGCGGGTTGGAGTCGGTGGCACCGTCGTAGTTGCGCATCAGCCAGCTGTAGCCATTGCCCTGCCACTCCAGCATAAAGTCCATATCAAAGCCGTTTTTCAGGGACTGCGCGGCGGTTCCATTCGCTCACCAGAGCGGCTTCGGGGTATTCCTTGTCCAGCATAGCGGCAATATCGCGCCAGATGGCACAGGTATACTTTTTGTGGTGGGTATCATTCTTGACCAGGCTGGATGCCATATCCACACGGAAACCATCGCAGCCCATATCCAGCCAGAACCGCATGACGTCCTTCATGGCCTCCACGGTAGTCAGGCAGGCGGGGGCGGTGGTGGGCTTTTGCCAGGGTTGGTTGATCTTGCCGTAGCCGTAGTTCAGCGCGGGCTGGCACTTGAAGAAGTTCAAAATATAAGTACCGTTGCGGTCGGTCTCGCCGCCAATGAACGGCATACCGTCACCGGCGCTAAAGCAGGAGTCCGTCCAGATATAGCGGTCGGAGTATTCGTTGTGCTCGGGCCGGCAGCTGGCCTTGAACCATGCGTGTTCCTCGCTGGTATGGCCGGGCACCAGGTCCAGCAGCACATGGATGCCCTTCTCGTGGGCGGCCTTGAACAGCGCGGCGGCGTCCGCGTTGGTGCCATAGCGCGGCGCAATTTTTTTGTAGTCGCGCACGTCGTAGCCGGCGTCTTTAAACGGAGAGTCGTAGCAGGGGTTGATCCACAGCGCATTGCAGCCTAAGTCTTTGATGTAATCCAGCTTGGCAATGATGCCGGGAAAATCTCCGATGCCGTCCCCGTTGGTATCGTAAAAACTCTGGGGATAGATCTCGTAGAATACCGCATCTTTCAACCATTGTTTCATGGGGAAGTCTCCTTTTATATTATAATATATATATAGAATATAGAGCGGCGGCTTTTCGCGCAAACGCTTTCCTTTATACTATAACCACCGCCTCGCTTTGTCAATGAATTTTTGTATTGTCGAAGGTGACGAAAATTTACCAATAGTTTTCGACGGATTTGCTATATACCCAACATGTTGACAAAATATGAACAATCCGTTGACAAACGAAGAACAGCGGTTTAAAGTAATAGAACAAGCGATTGTAAAAATATGTAAGAAATGAGGGAGATTATACAAATGAATACGCTTGTGATTGTTCTGATCGCAGCTGTCGTCCTGGTATGTGCGTATGCCGGGTACGGCCGCTGGCTCGCTAAAACCTGGGGTGTTGACCCCAACGCCAAAACTCCGGCTGTGCGGCTGGAGGATGGCAAGGACTACGTGCCCACCGATGGCTGGACCGTTTTCAGCCATCAGTTCTCTTCCATCGCAGGTGCCGGCCCTGTTACCGGTGCTATCCAGGCTGCCGCTTTCGGCTGGCTGCCCGTCCTGCTGTGGGTGCTCATCGGCGGCGTCTTCTTCGGCGCTGTCACCGACTTCGGCGCCCTGTATGCCTCCGTCAAGAACGACGGCAAGTCCATGGGCATGCTGATCGAGAAGTACATCGGCAAGACCGGCCGCAAGCTGTTCCTGCTGTTCTGCTGGCTGTTCTGCTGCATCGTTATCGCTGCTTTTGCTGACATGGTCGCCGGTACCTTCAACGCTTACGTCACCACCGATGGTGTGACCAGCCTGTCTGATGCCGCCAACACCAACGGCGCTGCCGGCATGGTCTCGATCATGTTTATGGTGTTCGCCGTTGTCTTCGGCCTGCTGCAGAAGAAGTTCCACTTCACCGGCTGGAAAGAGGCCGTTATCAGCATCGTCTTCATCGTGCTGTCCTTCGTTATCGGCATGAACTTCCCCATCATTCTGGGCAAGGCCGCTTGGAGCTACATCACCTTCATCTACATCTTCTTCGCAGCAGTCCTCCCGATGTGGCTGCTCAAGCAGCCGCGCGACTATATGACGACCTTCATGTTCATCTGCATGATCGCCGGTGCGGTCGTCGGTCTGGTCGTTGCGCATCCGACCATGAACCTGCCGGTATTCACCGGCTTCACCAACGAAAAGCTCGGCACCCTGTTCCCGATCCTGTTTGTTACCGTGGCGTGCGGCGCGGTCTCCGGCTTTCACAGCCTGGTCTCCTCCGGCACGTCGTCCAAAACCGTGGAAAACGAAAAGGACATGCTCAAGGTCGGCTACGGCGCGATGGTGCTTGAGAGCCTGCTGGCAGTTCTCGCGCTGTGCGTTGCCGGTGCGGCTGCCGCAGCAGACGGCACCCCGGCGGCTGGCACGCCGTTCCAGATCTTCAGCCGCGGCGTTGCGGGCTTCTTTGAGATGTTCGGCGTGCCCGTTTCCATCGCTACCGTCTTTATGACGATGTGCGTTTCCGCCCTGGCGCTCACCAGCCTCGACGCGGTGGCAAGAATCGGTCGTATGAGCTTCCAGGAGCTGTTCAGCGTCGATGACATGGAGCATGCAGAGGGCTGGCGCAAGCTGTTCTGCAACGTTTACTTCTCCACCATCATCACTCTGGCCTTCGGCTTCCTGCTGACCCAGATCGGCTATGCCAACATCTGGCCGCTGTTCGGTTCCGCCAACCAGCTGCTGAGCGCTCTGGTTCTGGTTACCCTGTGCGTCTTCCTGAAGGTCACCGGCCGCAACAACAAGATGCTGTTCCCGCCGCTGATCATCATGCTGTGCGTCACCTTCACTGCTTTGGTTCAGCGCCTGATTGCTATGGTCAAGGCCATCCAGACCGCAGCTTCCACCACCATCCCCGCTGGCGAAACCACCTGGGGTGCTGTGTTCATCGCAAACGGCCTGCAGTTGATCATCGCTATCCTGCTGATCGTTCTGGGCCTGAACATTGTGCTGCACAGTGTCAAGAGCTACAGCAAGAGCGAGAAAAACAGCGAAAAAGCTGCTGCCTGAGCTTAATACCTATTGACAAAGCCTGCATAGTGATGTAATATTTATGCATGAGTATGGGCCGCAATGGCGCGGCAGCACGCTGCGCCGTGGATGCTTATAGCCAAGGCTTCAAGTCCCGGCTTTCCGTAAGGAGCCGGGGCTTTTTGCGTAAGGTGGTTCTGCCTCTCCCCTGCCGGGAAAGGCGGACCTGCCCATAGAGGGAATTATACAGGAAAATAAAGGAGAACATCATGAAACTGAAAAAGACTTTGGCCCTGGGCCTGGTGGCTGCCATGGCCGCCAGCTTTACCGCCTGCGGCTCTACCGCGGCCGAGAGCACCGCTGATTCCACCGCTTCCGGCGAGGCCGCCGCTGAGGCTGCCGCCGATGCCCCCGATGGTGACGGCGACCCCACGACCCTGACCGTTGCCATGGAGTGCGCTTACGCCCCCTACAACTGGACCCAGAGCGATGACTCCAACGGCGCTGTTGCCATCCGCGGCTCCAGCGACTACGCCTACGGCTACGACGTTATGATGGCCAAAAAGATTGCCGACGCCCTGGGCCAGAACGTCCAGATTGTCAAGCTGGACTGGGACAGCCTGATCCCCGCCGTCATGAGCGGCGATGTGGACTGCGTCATCGCCGGTCAGTCCATCACCGCTGAGCGCGCTGCCCAGGTCGACTTCTCTGACCCGTACTACTACGCTTCCATCATCACCCTGACCAAGAAGGACAGCCAGTATGCTTCCGCCGCCAGCGTGGCCGATCTGGCCGGTGCCACCGCTACCAGCCAGCTGGGCACCATCTGGTATGATAACTGCCTGCCCCAGATTCCCGATGCCAACATCCTGCCCGCCCAGGAAACTGCCCCCTCCATGCTGGTGGCCCTGAGCAGCGGCGCCTGCGACATCGTCGTCACCGACCGTCCCACCGGCCAGGCGGCCCTGGTTGCTTATCCTGACTTCACCCTGCTGGACTTCGGCGGCGGCGACAACGACTTCCAGGTCAGCGATGAGGACATCAACATCGGTATCTCCATGAAGAAGGGCAACACCGCCCTGAAGGATGCCATCAACGAAGTGCTGGCAACCATGACCGCTGACGACTACAACACCATGATGGACGAAGCCATCAGCGTACAGCCCCTGAGCGAGTAATCCCCGCCATCCATACCCCTGCCGCTTTTTTCGGCGGCAGGGGTTTCGGCGGTTCTACCCCTACGGTGCATGAAGAATAAAGGAGAATCCCCATGCAAGACTTTTTGACAAACTGCGCCAATGTGTTGCAGAAATACGGCTTTTCGTATCTGCGCGGCGCAGGCACTACCCTGCTGCTGGCACTGGTCGGCACATTCTTTGGCTGCCTGATCGGTTTCGCCGTGGGCGCTTTGCAGACGATCCCCATCGATAAACAGCGCGACCCCGCCTGGAAGCGGGTGCTGCTGCGCATCCTGCGGGTAGTGCTGCGCTGCTATGTTGAGCTGTTCCGCGGCACGCCCATGATCGTGCAGGCCGTTTTCATCTACTACGGCCTGCTGCAGGTGTTCGGCATTAAAATGGGCATGTGGACAGCCGGTTTCTTCATCGTATCCATCAACACCGGTGCTTACATGGCCGAGACGGTCCGCGGCGGCATTGTCTCCATCGACCCAGGCCAGACCGAGGGTGCCATGGCTATCGGCATGAACCACTGGCAGACGATGCTGCATGTCATCCTGCCCCAGGCCCTGCGCAACATCGTGCCCCAGATCGGCAACAACTTCATCATCAACATCAAGGATACCTCGGTGCTGTCGGTCATCTCCATCACCGACCTGTTCTTTGTGCACAAGAGCGTGGTCGGCGCGCTGTACACCTACTTTGAAAGCGCCGTTATCGTCATGATCATCTACCTGTCGATGACGCTGCTGGCCAGCTACCTGCTGCGTGCCTGGGAGAAGGCCCTGGACGGCCCCCAGAACTACGACCTGAACACCACCGATACCCTGGCCTACACCAGCGGCATGTACAACGCCCCGGACCCGGACCACAAGTCCCAGAATCTGGATATGAAAGGAGAGGCATCCCATGTCTGAACCCATCATTGAGGTGCGCCACCTCTCCAAAAGCTTTGGCACCCACGTGGTGCTGCGCGATGTTGACTTTACCGTCAACCACGGCGATGTTACCTGCGTGATCGGCGCCTCCGGCAGCGGAAAATCCACGCTGCTACGCTGCATCAACCTGCTGGAGACCCCCACCCACGGCAGCGTGCTGTTCCATGGGCAGGACATCACGGCCAAAGGCTCTGATCCCTGCGCCTACCGCGCCAAGGTGGGCATGGTGTTCCAGAGCTTCAACCTCTTCAACAACATGACCGTGCTGGACAACTGCACCGCCGGCCTGCGCTACGTGCTGCACCAGGACAAGGAGACCGCCCGCAAGACGGCCCTGAGCAACCTGGAAAAGGTAGGCATGGCCCCCTACGTCAACGCCAAGCCCCGCCAGCTTTCCGGCGGCCAGAAGCAGCGCGTGGCCATCGCCCGTGCGCTGTCCATGCAGCCCGAAGTGCTGCTGTTTGACGAGCCTACCTCCGCCCTGGACCCCCAGATGGTGGGTGAAGTGCTGAGCGTTATGCGCCAGCTGGCCAAGGAGGGCCTGACCATGATCGTCGTCACCCACGAGATGGCCTTCGCCCGCGATGTTTCCAGCCATGTGGTCTACATGGCTGACGGTGTCATCTGCGAGGAAGGCACCCCCGCCGACATCTTTGAGCATCCCCAGAACCCCCGCACCATCGAGTTCCTCTCCCGCTTCCGCGAGCAGTAAACAAACCATAGGTAAGGCCCTCTCCCCTATCTCAGGGGCGAGGGCCTTTTTGCGTAAGGATGGTGTTATGTAGGGGCGAACCCGCAAGCCTTGCCTTATAACACCTTGACAATCTCCAACTTAACGGTTATAATTATAACCGTTCTAAAACAAACACTCTGTGAGGTGAGCCACTTGATCCCGGTACTGGCCTTTGTACAGCACTATAAAAAGTTCTATACATCCCAGTTTGAATCCGCCGCGGTCCGCCATGGGCTGAACCAGCTGGAGATCGACATCCTGCTGTTCCTGCATAACAACCCGGATTGCCGCACTGCCAGCGACATCTGCCGCTACCGCGGGCTGGCTAAGTCCAATGTGTCCAAGGCGGTGGAGCATCTGCGCACCATGGGCCTGCTGACGGTAAGCCCGGCCGCCGATAACCGCCGCCAGCGGATGCTGGGCTTTACCGACGCTGCCGCGCCGCTGGTACAGGAGCTTCACGCCATCCAGCAGGCCGCCACCGCCGCCGTGACCGCCGACCTGACCCCCGCCGAGGCGCAGGCCATGCAGGACTATATGGCCCGCATGGATGCCACCCTCTGCCGCCGCCTTGCAGAAAAAGGAGAAACACTATGACCTATCTTGTGGCATTTATCGTTTGCTTTATCGCCGGTATCGGCGCGGGCTTGGGCACCGGCTTTGCGGGCATGAGCGCCGCCGCCGTCATCAGCCCGATACTCATCACCTTTTTGGGGATGGACCCCTACATGGCCGTGGGCATCGCCCTGGCAAGCGACGTGCTGGCAAGCGCCGTCTCGGCCTATACCTACAAGAAAAACGGCAACCTGGATGTGAAAAACGGCGCTGTGATGATGGCCGCCGTGCTGGTGTTTACGATGGTGGGCAGCTTTGTAGCCAGCAAGGTACCCGGCGCGACCATGGGCAGCTTCTCGGTGTTTATGACGATGCTGCTGGGTGTGAAGTTCATCCTCCGGCCGGTGATGACCACCAAGGAGGCCATGCAGAGCGTCAGCGCCAAGAAGCGGGCGGTGCAGTCGGTGGTGTGCGGCATGGGCGTGGGTTTTATCTGCGGCTTTATCGGCGCAGGCGGCGGCATGATGATGCTGCTCCTGCTCACCTCGGTGCTGGGGTACGAGCTGAAGACCGCCGTGGGCACCAGCGTGTTTATCATGACCTTTACGGCCCTGACGGGTGCGGTCAGCCACTTTGCCATTGGTGGTGCGCCGGACCTGTTCTGCCTGGTATGCTGTGTGCTCAGCACCCTGTTGTGGGCGCGCATCGCGGCTAAGTTTGCCAATAAGGCTGAACCAACCACCCTCAACCGCGCCACCGGCGTAGTGCTGGTGATTTTGGGCGTGGTCATTTTGGGTGTGAAGTATCTGTAACGGCCCGTACAGCATAGAAATAGCTCCTACCCCACTCCGGGCAGGAGCTATTTTTATTGCAGCAAACTCTCCACCACCTGCAGCCCATCCTCTGTCAACGCTTCCCCGCCCGGTGCATCAACCACGGCGACGGTAACATAATCCACCGTCAGTGCGGCCTGCTTTTGCAGGTAGGCCAGCGTCTCCCCTGCCCTGAGCAAATCCGTGGCGGTAAAATCAGTCAGCGTCCGGGCACTGTATTTGCGCCAGGCATCGGGCACGGCGGTCAGCCGGTCGGGGTTCTGCCGCACAAAAGCGGCCCAGACGGCGGCGCGGGCATTGGCGGCGGTCGTCTCGCTCATCTGGCTTTGCAGGTCGGCGATCAACTCCACCGCGTCGGTGGCACTGACAGCCTGCACCGCCTCCTTGCCGTAGCCCAGCGCCAGCCGTGCGGCGGGCTGCAGCAGCGAGGACGTATCAAACCGCACCGCCGTGCCGCTGCCCACGCAATCCACCCAGCAGGAGGGCGTGGCCGCCAGGTAGTACAGCGGCGGTAGGGCGGTCTCGCCGGTGGAAAGCGCGGCCCTCAGCAGTTGAGCGGCCCGCCCCGCCCCAGCCGAAAGCGTACATTCCGCCAGTGTGGTAGTGCCAGCCGGTGCGTTGACCAGCAGCTGCCCCGGCAGGGCACAGAAGGTCACGCTGTGGGCCGGGCCGTCCGCCCGCACCAACACAAAGGCCGGCTCCTCTTTCTGCACCACCAGCAGCATCCGCCACACGCTTTGGGCACCCGGCTCGATTTGCAGCTGGCTCTGGTTGGCGGCGGCCTGCCGCAATTCTTGCTGGGTCTGCCGCTGCCGGGCCAAAAAGCCCACCACAAGGATCAGCGGCAGCAAAAGCAGCAGGGTCAGCCACAGGCTGCACCAAAAAAATCCGGCGCGTGAACGCATAAAACCCACCTCACTGTGAGAAACTTCCCTTATAGTCTGGGCGGCACTGCCCGGCGCTATACAAAAAGGAGGTCTGTTTTATGCTGCACGAACCGTTTGGCCCCCATGGAGCCGAGGAAGAAACCGAGGAACTTTGGACTGACCTGAGCGAGGTGCCCGAAACTGCCTACGAGCAGGACCCGAAGCGCCGCATCAACAGCGATACGGATATGCCGTTTGACCCGTCGCTGCTGCCCACCGACCCCAGCCTGGGCGAAGGCCCGCTGTAACCCACGCAAAAAGCCCCCGGCAAGAGGCTGCGGCCTCTCTGCCGGGGACTTGCTGTTTTTATTGGTGTAAAGCGGTTATTCCGGGATGACAAAGGCCACGCCCACCGCGCCGGGGCCGATGTGGGTGCCGATGGTGGGGCCGATCTGCCCCACGCGCCCGCCGGTCAGGTGCAGGTTTTGGTGCAGATAGTGGTGCACCGGGGCGGTAAGCTGCTTATCGTCGCTGTACACCAGCGTGTAGCCGTAGGCCGGGTCCACGCCGCCCTGCTTTGTCCAACTGGCGGTACAGGGCTACCAGCGCACCGGGACGGCCGCGGCCGCCCTGCTATGCCCAGTGATGGATCGCAACTGCTTTGGCAGGGTACAGGGTCCACGGGGCACCGATGATGTTTTGCGCGTCTCGAACTCTGTCTTTACCGCGCCCAAAATCTGCCATACCTCGCCGGAGCGCTTCTGGATGGCCAGCGTGCGGAAGCCCATCTGCAGCGCATTCAGCAGGGCCGCCATAGTGGAAGGCCCCGCAATGTTGATCTTGTAATCCCGCTGCAAAATTTCCGGCAGACCACAGTTCACCACCTCGGCATACAGCCCTTCAAACGGCAGGAAGAGAATGCCGAATGCGGTGGTGTACGGGACTTCAATGTATTTATCATGGATGTCCTTGGCTTCCTGCCGCACCACGGTTTCCAGTTGGCGACGGGCGGCGGCTACCGCGGCGGGGTCGCCGCTGGCCTGGGCGTCCTGCAGGTGTGCATAGGTATCGCCGGGGAACTTGGCGTCAATGGGCAGCCACACGGTTCCACTCTGGCCCGGTAGCTTGACGGCATATTCCACCCGGTTGCTGCTGCCGGGCACAGTAGCCACATTTTCGGCGTATTGGCCGGGGGCCAAAATTTCTTTCAGGATCGCCCCCAGCTGTACTTCGCCCAGAATACCGCGGGTCTTTACGCCGGAAAGTACCTGCTTCAGGCTGCCCACATCGGCGGCAAGGTTCTGCATCTCGCCCAGGCCCTTGTACACCTGTTCCAGCTGGGTGCTGACCGCCCGGAACGATTCGCTGACCCGGCGCTGCAGCGTGGCTTCCAGCTTTTCGTCCACCGTGCCGCGGATTTCATCCAGCTTTTTGTTATTGTCGGCCCGGATGTTTGCCATGCCCTGCAGCAGGGTTGCCCGCACGCCGTCCAGCCGGTTGGCGTTGGTGTCTTCCAGATTTTTCAGGCGGGTTTCCAGCACCTGCAGCTGAGCCAGCAGGGCATCGTTGGCAGCGCGCTGGCGGGCGGCACCGGCGCGAAACGTGCCGCCGCGCACGATGCGGTATTTCTCCCAAAGCATCAAAAGCACCAGCACCCACAGCAGGATACCCAGCACACGGTAAAAAAGCAGTAAGGCAAAAGGCATAAAAGTCTCCTTATAAAAACGATTGGTTAATAGCAAGGCTGCAGGGGTGTACAGTGTGCTCCCGCGAGCCGATATTTGCCATCGGTCCCTGCAAGAGTTGAACTTACCTATTATAATACCGCCCTTTTGCTTTGGGTGCAAGGGCAAAGATAATTTAAAAGATAATTTAATGCGCTAAAGTGTTGACTTATTTGGGCAGATTTGCTAAAATATAAATAATGATGCACATCTGTGCAAAACAAAATGAACAAATAAAGGAGGCGCCTATGCGCCCTGACATGAACCAACAAAACGAACGCTGCACCGATTTGTATGAAGCCATCCTCCGGCTGGAAAACCTGGACGAGTGCATCCGCTTTTTTGACGACCTGTGCGCTGTGACTGAGCTGCGCACTATGGAGCAGCGCTATGCCGTGGCAGGCTGCCTGCTGCAGGGCAAGGTCTACAGCGAGATCCGCCGCGAAACCGGTGCGTCCAGCGCCACCGTCAGCCGCGTGAACCGTATGCTGAACTACGGCACCGGCAGCGTGGCCGCCAGCGTCAAGCACGATCTGGAGCAGAAGAGCCAAGAGGACGAGAACAAATAAGGACAACACCCAAGGAAAGGAGTTTTCCATGTCTGTTTCTATCACTGATTTCGGCAAACTGACTACCGGCCAGCCGGTGCAGCTGGTCACCCTGAAAAACGATAAGATCGAGGTGCAGCTGTTGACCTACGCGGCCATCATCCACCGCATCATTGTGCCGGACCGCAAGGGCAGCCCCACCGACGTGGTGCTGGGCTACCCCACTGCCCGGGATTACGAACTGAACACCGACAGCATGGGCGCTGCCGTGGGCCGCTTTGCCAACCGCATTGGCGGCGCCAGTTTCCCCTGTATGAGGAGATCGTCCATGTAACGCCCAACAGCGCGGGCAACTGCCTGCACAGTGGTCTGCACGGCTTCAACCACGCCCTGTTCACTGCCGAGGTCACCCGCGGTGAGACCGACAGCGTGACGATGACTGCCCACAGTCCGCCGGCACCGACGGATTCCCCGGCAACTTTGATTTGGAGATCCAATACAGCCTGGTGAAAGAGGGCCTGATGATCCGTTACAGCGCCACCACCGATGCTCCCACCGTCTGCAACATTACCAACCACAGCTACTTTAACCTGAACGGCCACGGCAGCGGCTCGGCCCTGGGCCACCGCATCAGCGTGGACGCCGACGCCTATCTGGAAGCTGACGAGAACAGCGTGCCCACCGGCCGCAAACTGCCGGTCAAGGGCACCCCGATGGACTTTACCGAGGAAAAGACCCCCGGCCGGGACATCAACGCCGACTACCCTGCTCTGGTGCAGGCCAAAGGCTACGACCAGTGCTACATCATCCGGGACAGTGTAATCCAGCAGCAGCCAGTCCTGCTCGCGGCTTTCATCGTATTCCCGCAGCTGGCCAAACTCGTTGCCCATAAAGTCCAGCATCTTGCCGGGGTGAATTGCCATATACAGATAGAGCGCACGCCCCTGGGGGAACTTATCCTCATACTCGCCGTACATCTTTTGCAGGATGGTCGCCTTGCCATGAACATTTTCATCATGGCTGAACGGCAGGATGTAATGCTCCCGACAGAAATACATCATCGAGAAAGTCAGCTTGCCCAGGTTGGATTTGCGTTCTTCCGGTGTTTTTTTGAAGTAGTCCAGCGTATCGTTCATCCAGCCAAGGTCCCACTTGTAGTCAAAGCCCAGGCCACCGTATTCCACGGGGGCGGTCACTTTTTCAAAGTTGGTGGAATCCTCGGCAATCAGCATGGCGGTGGGGTGGCGCTGCTGCAACCCCTGGTTCATATTCTTCAAGAATTCCAGGGTAGAGCCGTTTACACCGCGGGCGGGGTCGCCCTGCCAGTAGATCAGGCGGCTGACGGCATCCATGCGCAGGCCGTCTGCGTGGAAGGTGCGCAGCCAGTAATCAGCGGCCGACTGCAAAAAGCAGCGGATTTCGCCGCGGGAGTGCATGAAATTGCAGCTGCCCCATTCGCTCTCCCCCACCGCTGCGGCGGGGTATTCGTACAAAGCGGTGCCGTCAAAGTGTTTCAGGCCGTATTCATCCACAGCGAAGTGGACCGGCACAAAGTCAAAGATCACGCCAATGTCCGCCGCGTGGCAGGCATCGATCAGGGTACACAGCTCGTCCGGCGTGCCGTAACGGCTGGTGGGGGCAAAAAAGCCGGTGGTCTGGTAGCCCCAGCTGCCGTCAAAGGGGTATTCGCTCAGCGGCATCAGCTCCAGGTGGGTGTAGCCGTTTTCTTTCAGGTAGGCGGGCAACTGTTTGGCCAGTTCAGAATAAGTATAGGGGGTGCCATCCTCCTTGCAGCGCCAGCTGCCTGCCTGTGCTTCGTAAATGTTCAGCGGAGCATCAAAGTTCTTGCTGCGCTTTGCCATCCAGGCGGAATCCGTCCACTGGCAGGTGGGTGCGCCCCACACAATGCTGCGGCCATCGGGGCGCAGTGTCATGGCCGTACCGTAAGGGTCGCAGTGGTCCACCACACTGCCGTCTGCGCCACACACACGGTATTGGTAGCAGGTGCCGCGCATTACCCCGGCAGCGTCTGCCTCCCAGCAGCCGGAACAGCTGCGGTGCATCTGCCATTCTGCCCAGCTGCCATCGCTCAGGCCGCTGGTGATAACCTTTACATCCCGTGCAGACGGTGCCCACACAGCAAAGTGGGTCCCGCCCTCATAGGGGTGCGCACCAAAAAAGGTATCCGCGTCAAACTCCCTGCCGGTATAAAACCCCTGAATATTCATAAAGCATATTCCTTCCTTTTATATAGTAGCATAATAATGCAGCACCGGCAGCCGCCGGGCCGTGCAGTGGGCATCTATTGTTTCTTTCCAAATTATCTTCTACAAAAAATTATACCATGCCTTGCGGCATGGTACAATTAACAGTTGTTCGACTTTGTGTTCAAAAACTCTGCATCAGATATGCAGCACCATCTTGGCCACGTTGAAGTAGATCAACAGCGTGGTGGTATCCACGATGGTAGTGATCAGGGGCGAAGCCATGACCGCCGGGTCGATCTTGAACTTTTCCGCAATCACCGGCAGCAATACGCCGATCAACTGGGAAAGCAGCACGGTAAAGATCAGGGTGACGCAGACGACCAGCGCCACCGGAGCCGCGATGCGGTCCAGCAGCAGCATTTTGAAAAAGTTGCACACAGCCAGCGTCACGCCGCACATCAGGGCCACACGGCATTCACGCCAGATAATACGCGGCAGATCGTGGGGGGCAATATCGCCCACCGCCATGCTGCGGATGATGGTGGAGGTACTCTGGCTGCCTGCGTTACCGCCCGCATCGGTCAGCATAGGGATATAGGCGGTCAGCACAGTAACGGCGGCCAGCGCGCTTTCATACCCGCGGATCACCAGGCTGGAGAAGGTTGCACTGAGCATCAGGAACAGCAGCCAGGGGATACGGCTTTTGTAAACATCCAGCATGGACTGCTTGAAATATGGCTTATCGCTGGGGGTCATAGCGTTCATCTTCGCGATGTCTTCGCTGGCCTCATCCTGCAAAATACTGATAGCGTCATCAACCGTCAGGATACCAACCAGGCGGTTCTCTTTATCCACCACCGGCAAAGCCAGGTAGCCGTACTTTTCAATCAGCTGGGCGGCATCCTCACGGTCAGTGCTGGTTACAACGCTGACCACATTGGGGTTCATCAGCTCTTCAACCGGGCGCTGCTCGTTCTTTTCCAGCACCAGGGCACGCAGGCTGACCACGCCAACCAGGGTACGGTCCTTGCGGGTAACATAACAGTTGTTGATGGTTTCCTTATCAATGCCGTTCTGGCGGATGGCATCCATGGCGCTGCGCACGGTCCAATCGGGGGCAAGCTCCATGAACTCGGTCGTCATAACGCCGCCGGCGGAATCTTCCGGGTATTTGAGCAGTTCGTTGATCATCTTGCGGGTGTCCGGCTCTGCCTGGGCCAAGATACGCTTGACCACGCTGGCAGGCATTTCTTCCACAAGGTCGGTGGCATCGTCCACGCACAGCTCCTCCACCACGCTTTTCAGCTCGCGGTCAGTCAGGCCGCGGATCAGCGCTTCCTGCGTTTCGGAGCTAAGCTCCGCAAACACATCGGCCGCCAGGTCCTTAGGGCACAGACGGAACAGCACCGGCATTTTTTCTTCGGGCAGGTCCTCAAACACGGCGGCAAGATCTGGCGCGTTCATGGTAGACATGACATCACGCAGGCTCTGGTACTTTTTGGCATCGTCAAGGCTGGCCAGCATCTGGCGCAGCACAGCAATGGTGTTGTTTGCCATAAAAAATCCTCCCTGTGCAGCCGTTGTTTCAACGCAGACGCACAAGGAGGGTGAAATCTTTCAAAATGAAGCAAGCGTGCCGTGCGCTAAAAATGCGCACACAAACAGCAAGTGGCTCCGCATAGAGCCACCGCCTGCACCTCTGCACCGAAACAACGGTTGCCATTATATTCAGTTTTACATCGGTTCACAGGACTACCGGGAATCTCCATGCTTAACCACCTGCCTTTTGTGTTGGATTTTTATCATCATGGTTCCATATTTTGCTGCAAAAGCGCTATGAAACCATTTAAACTTTACCATTCCACCGCGGGTTAGTCAACCCTTTTTGTGTGTTCTATATAAAAAAATAATGTCCGCGGGCTGGTAATTTCTGCCGCAGGAATTTTGGGGGCAACATAGCACAAAAAAGCCCCCGCACCCAATCGGATGCAGGGGCTTGCTTTGGCCAGCTCAGCAATTTTCAGCGCAGGCAAAAACTTCAACTTCCGTGTCAAAGCCATTGACCAGGTTAATGATGTAAGCGATCTGAGCCATACGTTCCATAAATTTTTTCATAACTGATATACTCCTCTCGGCACGGCAGCTTTCCCGGCTGCGGTGCAGGTGCCGCCCTCTATTGCAGCACCGTCAAGTTTTCTTTCTTGACGGCTCTATCATATCAGTTATGCACAAATAATTTGTTATCTATTTGTGAATTATGCTGTAAAATCGGGACATTTTCCGGTTTTACAGGTTTCACAGCCCAGTTTTCACCGCTTTTTTGTGTATTTTCACCTCGCTGCACACGCCCGCTACACATCATTTTTGAATGCAGCAATTAAAAAGGGGCTGCCCCTGCACGGTTCCCCGTGCAAAGACAGCCCCAGTAAAAGCTGTTTTGGTTGATTATGCCATCAGTTCCTTTACGGTTGCAGCGATCTTTTCATCCTTGCAGTCTGCAAAGAAATGCTCGGCAAAATGCTCCCCGGCAAAAGCGCCCTTGACCAGATCGTGATCCAGATCTTTCAGGATATCGCACAGGTCACGGAACGCCACGGAACGCACGCCGTCCAGGATCTTCTTGTTGCGCTGTTCGGGCACAACGCGCTCCTTCGGGTAGCCCTGACCATGGCCAAAACCGAACAGTTTTTCAAACACATATTCCAGGTTCAGCTCGCCGCCCCAGCCAAAGCCTTTGGCAAACGGCAGGGCAACAGCATTGCCATCGTTCACATGAGCAAAGGTATAGGCATCCACGGGGTCCTCGACATGGCCGCAGATCACGCCGGGGAAGCTGTTCAGCGCCAGCATGGCACCCTCGCCGGTACCGCAGCCGGTGATAACATAATCCGCTGCGCCGGAATTCAGCAGCACCGCTGCCAGGATGCCGTTCTGCACGTAGGTCAGTTGGGCGGCATCATCGGCTGCGTACATACCATAGTTGACAACCTCATGGCCCATCGGCTCCACAACCTTGCGCAGGGTGGCTTCGATCAGGGCATTCTTGGCGGCCTGGCTGTTTTCATTGATCAGTGCAATTTTCATGGCTTGATTTCTCCTGTTTATTGTATCCTTGAAGGGAGCAGGGTCGTCTGCAGTGGCAATCCCATTTATCACATTACAAGTTCGCGAAAATATTTGGTATTCACCGTCTGATCCGCTTCGGCCAATTTGGCAATGCAGCCATCCAGTGTTTTGGCAATATCGTCCAGCGTATGCCATCTGGCGGCTTCGGGCTTGACATACTGCTCCAGATATGGGGCGACCTCAGTATGGGAACAAGCGCCTTCGATCAGATAGGTGCCGTCCCTGGCTGGCTGGGTCTGCGGGGCATAATCCTCCGTGCTGGCCAGCATCACCAGCTGGAAATCCCCCTTGCGGCCGCGGCCGCCCACCAGCAGCCGCACCCCAACTGGGGCACAGGGCGTTTGCTGGGCCGCCTGCTGCAATACCTTGACTGCCTTTTCCAGCGTCATATACTGCACATCGTATTCATCCAATTTATTGATGATCTGGGCTGCTGCCACAGCATCCCCTGCAAAGCCGACCAGCACGTTGCGGTTCAGCTTGCGCACTTTGGGCAGTGCATCCGTCAGCACCTTGATTTTGCCGTCTGTGATCGGTTCTTCCACCATGCGGCCATCGCTGACCATGGCACAGAACGCCGTACCACATACTGCAAGAATTGCGCTCATGTTATCGTTCCTTCCTGTTTCGCCGGGTTGTCGGCGGTGTATCTATCTGTATCTTACCATAGTTTTGCCCCAATGGGAAGAGCCGCGTATCAAAAAGCCCAAAAGCCCAAAAGCGGCACAAGCCCAAAGCCTGTGCCGCCTGTATTTCTCAAATCTGCCGGATTACTTGTTCACCTTCATCATGTCATCGCCGGGGTTGACATTGCCGGAAGCAACCACATCCACGCTGGCAAAATCATCGGTGTTGGTAACAACGGTGATAACCACCGCCGGGTGGCCCGCTGCCTTGATCTTATCCAGGTCCATCGTCAGCAGCAGCTGGCCCTTGGTGACCTGCTGCCCAGCTTGACCTTGGATTCAAAGCCGTCGCCTTTCATTTCCACGGTATCTACGCCCACATGGATCAGCACTTCCACGCCGCCGGGGGTGGTAATGCCAAAGGCATGCAGGGTATCCGGTGCCTGGGTGATCTCGCCGTCACAGGGGGCGTACACCTTGCCCTCCGAAGGGTCAATACCGCAGCACTGGCCCAGAATGCCCTGTGCAAACACCTCGTCCGGGATATCTTCCATCTTGACAAAAGCACCAGCTGCATCCGCTGCCAGCACAACCGGGAAGGACGGTGCGGCATCCTTCTTTTTGAACATATCAAACAGTCCCATATGAAAATCTCCTTCTGCTCATGGCCCGCTACGCAGGGCGCAGCAAAGCCGGATTTATGCCTTAATTTATCACGGCGCAGCCGCCGCACGCACAGCGCGCACAGCCTGCCATGTGATATCTGCCATTTCATCTACCGTTTCAGGCTTACCGTTTTGCAGCCACAGGTCAATATTGCCAAAGCACCCCTGAACGGCAAATGCCACCATATAGCGCTGCAGCTGGGTTTCTTTCTCCCGCGGGCGCAGGTAGCCAAGACAACTTTCTTCAATCACGCCTTTCAGCCGGTGCACAAATGCAGTATCCCCATTTGTGCCCAGCAATACACTGCAAATACCATCGTTTTCGTCCAGATAACTGAACAGCGCCCTCAAAGCTTCCGGGGTGGAATCTTCTTCCAGCCGCGGCAGGATATCATCCATCAAAAGCTCCAGCGTGTGGATTTGTTCCCGCTCCACATGGTCCATCAGGTCATAAATATCGGTATAATGGAAATAAAAAGTTCCCCGGCTGACGTTAGCCAGTTCGGTCAGCTCCCGCACGGTGATTTCCCGCACCGGTTTTTGCATCAGCAGCGTGATCAATGCATCGGACAAGCGCTTGCGGGTCAGCCGCACGCTGCGGTTCTCCTCACCCTTGCTGTTCATAAGCGTATGTTCCCTTTCCGTCAGGCACCCACACCGTGCATTCCTGCGCTGGCCGGGCAACTGTTTGGTTAATATCTTAATAGTAAAGCCGCACGGCCTTTTTGTCAAGGAAAAACCGCACTTTTGTATAGATTTACACCCAAAGAGGATTATGTTTTTGTGCGCAGTATACGATTTTGCTGCTTTTTGCGGTTTGCGGCGCTGTGCCCACGGATTTGTGTTATAATCACAGCAGCCTAAATAGCCGGAAGCAAAAGTACTCACTGGTACTCAAGTTATTTATATATAAGAGTACTAACTGGTATTCAAGTTATTTATATATAAGAGTACTTTGCGACCACCCTTGTAACCGCAATTTCGGTAAAACAAAACCCCCATGCCGGCACGGACATGGGGGCTTGCTTATTTATTAAGGCAATACCGCATAATTCTAAGTGCCGATACGGCGAGCGAGGTGCGGCAGTTGCTAAGCCAAAAGCGCAGATAATACTGGATGCTGCAAAGGTGAGCGCCGCCAGTGGCGGATGCAGCGAACCGAAGCAGGGGCAGTGGTCGCAGAGTGCGAGGGGCTTTTGTCCCCGATGTACGATGCGGGTACCGCAACCCGACATTATCGAGCATTTTGGCAACGCAGATGCCGTGCCGCACACCGAGCCGCAGCGAGGCGCTTCGGAGCGCAACCGCCGCTTGCGGCGGCTCTTGGCGCGGAGATCCGCCGGAGCGGTGCTTAAGCCGTAAGGCGGGAATTGTGCGGTGTTGCCTTAAGTATGAGGTTTTACAGCCCCTGCACCAGAATGACCAGGATCAGCACGGGCAGTGCAAAGCGGAAGTAGTTCTTCAGCCAGCAGGGCATCTTGAAGCCGCTGCCGGTGTTGCACTCGGCCAGGTAGTTGTCAAAATTCCAGCCCCAGCGGGTGACGCAGAACAGCAGGTAGATGAGGCTGCCGCCGGGCAGCAGCAGGTTGCTGACGAGGAAATCCTCGAAATCCAGCACGGTGCTGCCAGCGCCCATGGGCTGGATAAAGCTCCAGGCGTTGTAGCCCAAAGCGCAGGGCAGGCCCAGCAAAATCAGCGCGACGCAGCCGATCAGACAGGTCTTGCGGCGGTCCCAGCCGAAGTTGTCCATGCAGGAGGCAATCAGGTTCTCGAACACCGCAATGACGGTGGAGAAGCTGGCGAACGTCATAAACAGGAAGAACAGTGTGCCCCAGATGCGGCCGCCGAGCATGTTGATAAACACACTGGGCAGCGTGATAAAGATGAGGCTGGGGCCGGCATCCGGCGAGATGCCGAAGGAGAAGCAAGCCGGGAAGATGATCAGCCCCGAACAGATGGCCACGCAGGTATCCAGCACGCAGATGCGCACGGCCTCACCGGTCAGGGTAAAGCGGCGGTCCATGTAGCTACCGAAAATTTCCATGGCGGCAATGCCCAGGCTTAAAGTGAAGAAGGACTGGTTCATCGCGGCGGTGATGACGTTGCCAAGCCCCTGCTCGCAGGCGCGCTGCCAGTCCGGCAGCAGGTAGAAGCCAGGCCCTCGCCCGCGCCGGGCAGCACAAAGCTGTGCACAACCAGCACCAGAATCAGCACAAACAGCGCGCCCATCATCCATTTGCCAATGCGTTCAATGCCGTTCTGCAAACCGCGGCTGCAGACTAAAAAGCCCAGCAGCACGGTAATGGCCATCCAGACGATCTGCTCGAACGGGTCGGCCAGCAGGTCGGCGTACACGCCGCTGACGGCATCGGCGGCCAGGCCGGCCTGAATGCTACCCTTGACAAACCGGAAGAAATAGGCCAGCATCCAGCCGCTGACGGTGGTGTAATACATCATCAGCACGCAGCAACCAATCAGGCAGGCCCAGCCGTGCAGGTGCCACTTGCTGCCTTTGGGTTCCAGCGCACTTTGTAGGCTGTGCCCGCGCTGCCGTGCCCGCACGGCCAACAGCCAGCTCCATGGTAAGTACAGGTGCTCCCATCAGCACCAGGAACAGCAGGTAGAACAGCACAAATACGCCGCCGCCATACTGGCCCGTTACGGTTGGGAAGCGCCACACATTGCCAATGCCGATGGCGCAGCCTGCGCTGACCAGGATGAAACCAAGGCGGGACGAAGGCGCTGCCCCCGCGGTGCTGGAACTGATGCAAAAGACCAACTTTGACCAGACCCCCGGCTATGGCGAGGACAGCTATTGCGCCGCCGCTGCGGACAAGATCCGCGCCCTGTGCGACGCCCCGGATGCCGCCGTGCACTTTTTTGTAGGTGCGACCCAGGCCAACCTGACGGTCATCGATGCGGCCCTCAAGCCCTGGCAGGGCGTGCTGTGTGCCGACAGCGGGCATATCAATGTACATGAAACCGGCGCGGTGGAAGCCACCGGCCACAAGTGCCTTGCCTTGCCCAATAAAAACGGTAAGATCACGGCACGGCAGATCCGCCACGCGGTGGAAGATCACCGCGCCAACGCCAGCCACGAGCATGAGGTGCAGCCCGGTATGGTCTACATCTCCAACCCCACCGAGGTGGGCACGCTCTACACCAAGGCCGAGCTGACCGACATCTCTGCCGCCTGCTATGAGCTGGGGCTGTACCTGTTTGTGGACGGCGCCCATAGCCCAGAATGGTTGTGGCAGCAATGGTTGCGTTGGCAATCAGGCTGGGCATGCTTTCGGGGATCAGCACCTTGGTGATGATCTGCAGCGGGGTTGCCCCCATGCTCTGGGCTGCTTCCACCACGCCGGAATCCACCTCACGGATGCTGGTTTCCACCAGACGGGACACAAACGGGAAGGATGCAATGACCAGCGGCACAATGGACGCCACCGTGCCAATAGAAGTGCCCACGATCAAGCGGGACAGCGGAATGACAATGATCATCAAGATCAAGAACGGCACACTGCGCAGCAGGTTGATTACGCCGTTCAGCAACCGCATAACCCAGCGGGGCAGCGGGCGCACACCACCGGGCTCACCCGTTACCAGCAGCACACCAAGCGGCAGGCCGATGACCAGTGCAAACAGGGTGGCCACCACGGTAGAGTAAAAAGTGTCCCAGGTTTCTGCCGGGATGGAAGGCAGAACATCCCAAAAAAGTCTGCCAGTCCTTCGATGCAAAAAATTCAGCCATTGCTGCCCACCTCCTCGTAGGTAATGCCGGGATAATTCTTGATGTAATCCAGCGCCTTGGCAGCGCCTTCGCCTTCCGGCAGGGCCAGCAGCATGCTGCCCAGCGTCTGGCCGTTTACCACGCGGGTGTCCGCTGCCACAATCGAAACCAGCGCCCCGCACTCAATGGCAAGGCTGGCCACCAGCGGCTTATCGGTCGTCTGGGTGCCGTTAAAGGCAACACGCACCATTTTGCGGCCGGGCAGCAGCTCGCGCTCCGGCGTGCCCGCCGGGAACACCAGCCGCTTGGCAGCGTCGGAATGCGGGTTCGAGAAGATATCCCGCACACTGCCCTGCTCTACCACGGTGCCGTTATCCAAAATGGCAACGTGGCTGCACACATCCTCCACCACGCTCATCTGGTGGGTAATGATAACCACCGTAATGCCCATTTCGCGGTTGATCTTCTGGATCAGCTGCAAAATGGCGTGGGTGGTGTTGGGGTCCAGGGCACTGGTGGCTTCGTCACACAGCAACACCTTGGGGTTGGTGGCCAGGGCACGCGCAATGGCAATGCGCTGCTTTTGCCCGCCGGAAAGCTGCGCCGGGTAAGCGTCCGCCTTGTCCGGCAGGCCAACCAGCTCCAGCAGCTCCCTGGCGCGGGCTGTGGCTTTCTCTTTGGGCACACCGGCCAGCTCCATGGGGAAGCAGATGTTCTTCAGGCAGGTGCGCTGCATCAGCAGGTTGAACTGCTGGAAGATCATCGTGATCTCCCGACGGGCATCGCGCAGCTCTGCGGGGCTCAGCTGCATCATTTCGCGGCCGTTCACGATCACCTTGCCCTCGTCCGGGCGTTCCAGCATATTGATGCACCCGGGTAGATGCCGAACGGCTCTGTGTTTGTTTTAAATTATGTTGTGGTGTTCCCTCAAACAGCGCAACACATTCGCACACCGGGCTGCTTACAGCGGGGACTGTATTTCATTGGTAACCCACCCTTTCTTCCAGATAAACGCGGGGATAAAATATTTATATAAAGCAAATAAAGCAAAAGCGGCGGCGTACCGTTCCCGGCACGCCGCCGCTGCACCCCTGCTGTTAAATGCGCGCAGGGAAAACAGGTACAGGCTGCCGGAGCAAACTGCACATGCACATCATCATACCATCACGGCGTTCTGCGGTTTTCATTCTGACAGCACTTCCTTTCCCTGCTGAACCAGCACCTTTGTGGTGCGGCACATTTGTTTTTTGCTATGGCGCAAGTATAGCCCCATTTGGCGCGGTTGTCAAGCGTATTTGTACATTTCAGCATTTTCCTATAAGTTTAGCAGGTTTGTAGAGTGTAAAATCTGCAATATGTCAGAAAACCCGGCCCGGTTTGGCAGGTTATGGACTTGCCGCACGGGCAAAAATCTGCTATGATAAAGGCATCAGACATCAGGAGGCATTAACACCGTGAAGTTTTCAACCAAGGACCGCTATGCACTGCTTTTGATGGTGGAACTGGCCAGCGCCACCCCCGGGGAGTATCTGCCCCTTAAAGCAGTCAGCGATAATCAGGGCATCAGCGTAAAATATCTGGAGCAGATCGTTGCCCCGTTAAGCAAAGCCGGCCTTGTAGAAAGCGGCCGCGGCAGCCCAGGGCGGCTACCGCCTGGCCCGCCCGGATACCGAGATCACTGCGGGCGAGATCCTGCGTGCGGTGGAAGGCGAGCTGACGGCTATCCCCTGCCTGGCATCCAGCGAAAGTGCCCCCACCGCGCCCAGTGCGAGACCCTGGGCTTTTGGGAAGGGCTGAACCAGGTCATTAACCAGTATATTGACAGTGCCACGCTGGAAAAGCTCAGCAGCGAATATCTTTCCCATTAAGGCACATGATAAAGAGAAAGCGCACGTACCTGCTATCATTACAGATACGTGCGCTCTTGTTATTTCCTGTTCTTTTGTTTTTCCGACATTATGCTTCGGGGGTACTATCGCTGTTTTCGGATGCCCAGTCGGGGGTATCTCCCGATCCGCTGGTGCCGGAATCTGCGGGCGCATCAGGGGCCGTACTTCCACCGTCGTTTTCGGTCGGCGTAGAAGTTTTGCTGGTGCCAATGTGCCGGGTCCGGTTCCGGCGCCGTTCTGGAAGTCATGCCCCAGGGCATTCACATACTCGCTCTTAGGCGTGCTGGTTGGTTGCAGTGGTGGGTTCAGCCGTCGGTTCCAGGTGGGGGCGATGATCTCGACGGTCGGTTCCGGCGTCGGGGTCACTTCAATGTACTCGTAGGCATCCTCGCTGTCCGAGGTCGGGTCCATTGGAAGAACTGCTGTCGCTGGTGACGACGGGAGCTTCAGTGGTTTCGGGCGCTATGGCAGCGGTGGTGCTGGACACAATGTTGCTCGCAACCGAAACATCCTTATCCCCCGTATGGGTAGGCACAGCGGTCAGGGCCGGGCGGGTATCCTCGGCAATGTAACTGTGGGTGCGGATGTAAGTAAACAGCGCATCCATGGCCTGCTCAGTCAGGTGGATACCATCACTGCTCAGCACATAGCCGCTTTTGGCGTAGCCGGTGGCGGAGTCCTTCAGCACCTCGGCGCTGTTCAGGAACTTCCAGCCCTTCTCTTTGCACATTTCACGAGGGCTTTGTTGTACTCGTCCACCTGGGTCTGGGTCAGGCTCTGGTTGGAGTGCTGCTGGCCCAGCGGCGGAATAGCGTTCACAATGATATCCACACTGGGGTATGCCTCGACGATGCTCTCAATGCCAGTCTGGTAGTTTTTGACAAAATCAGCCGCCTTGTAGCTGGGGCTGAGGTCGTTGGTGCCAAAGGTGATGATGACCCGCTTGGGCTGCATGCCTGCCACAGCTTTGGCCATGGTGACGTAGCTGCCGGAGTTGTTCAGCTCCACGCAGGCGTAGGTGGCCAGGCTCTTGGCGCTCATGCCCACCGAGCCGATGGCGTTATCGTAGGTGCAGAAGTCGAACATGCGGTACATGCGGGCGGTGTTGGAATCGCCAAGGAAGAGTGTTTCGTCCACATAGCTCTGGCCCGCATCGCTGCTTTCCGGCAGGATGGTGGCCGAGTAGGCCGTGGTGTCGATGGTGTTTTCCTCTTTATTGTAGCCGCTCTCGGTAATGATGGACTCAGGCTCTACGGCAGAGTCGGAAGCGGCGTCCTCGCTGCTTCCGAACCCGCCCACCAGGAAAAAAGGCAACACCTACGCTGGCCAGCAGCATCAGGCTGCAAATGACCAGCACAATGTACATTTTTGCCCGGAGATCCAGCCGCATTTTGGGTTCTGATTGTTTCGTTTTGCCTGCTGCACAAGATCGGCACAATGGCGTCAATGGCAATGCCGTTCCACCCGGCGTAATAATCCGCAAAGGTCACGATCAGCGAAGTGCCGATCAAAATCTGGAACAGCAGCTTCGGGGCGTTGCGGCCCTGGCGCAGCAGTGCGCGCAGCAGCAGCAGCACCCCCACCGCGCCGATCAGCACCAGCAGGCTCCAGTGCATATGCCTGCCTTCGGTCATGATGTAATCCACCACGCCGCAGATGACCGCCGCCCCCAGCAGCACAAAGGCAGCGATGCGGTAAAACAGCGATGTCTGCCGCGCGGGCGGCACCACCTTGAGGTAGCGGTCCGGTTCCGGCGTGCCGACAAGGGGGTTCTGGCACAGCGGGCAGTACTGTGCGCTGCCGCCAACCTGGATATGGCAATGGGGACAGGTTTTCATTCTCCATCCACCTCCGTTGCATACAGTGTAATATCCAACCCTTCGGCAGAAAGGCGGCGGTAAAAGTTTTTCAGCATCTCGGTGCTGCGGAACGCCCAGGTGGTGCCCAAAACCAGATCATCCCCATAGGAACAGACCGTGGTGAACGCGGTAGTCGAACTGCAGAACGCCGTAAAGCCTTTGATGTAGGGCTGCAGCTCTTTTTGCAGTGGGATGCGCCCCATGTTGGAGATGGTCAGGGTAACTTTTTCGGCTTCCAGCGTATTGAACAGGTTGACCACCGCGTTTTTGATAAAGAGCGGCACCAGTTTGATACCGGGCATCTGTTCCAACTTTTCAAAGCCGTCCATGCGGGCCTTGACCCGCTCGTCCTTCAGGGCTTCCCGCAGTTTGGCATCAAAGCCTTTGGCCAGGGTTTCCAGCGTTTCGTCCCCCCGGAATACCCAGCTGATGCGGATGGAGTTGAAAAAGTTGCGGGCGGTCTCGGTTCCGTAATAACTGCGCAGGTTGACCGGCAGGCTGACTGAGATGACCTTGCCGCGTTCCAGCGCCGGCATTTCCTGATAAGCCGCCAGCATCTGGGCAGCGGCCAGGTAGCTGGTCATCGTTACCCCCATGGCGCGGGTCTTGGCCAGCACCTGGGCGGCAGAAAGGTGGGCTTCAAAAAACTGGGACTGGTCATACGGCAGTTTACGGCCATGCAGGTGGAAAGACTTTTTGCGGTTCAGCGGGTCTTCCTCCGCCGCTTTGGACGCCGTATAGTACTTGCGGAACGCATCCTGGGCCGATTCGCCCTTGCTGGCGCGCTCTTCTCCGGGAACATTGGCCAGTTCGGGATTTTTCAGCTGCAAATAATTGTACACCAGCGTTTTCAGGAACACCATTCCGCCGTTGCCATCGCTGATGGCGTGGAACATTTCCACATTGATGCGCGCGCCGTAATAGCTGACGCGGTACAGCAGTTCGTTTTTGATCTGCGGGCCGTACAGCATGGCACAGGGGGCCAGCGTTTCCGGCACCGCCTGCGGTTTCAGGTTGGTGGATTCAAAATAATGCCAGAACAGCCCACGGTGCAGCGTGACCTGGAACTGCGGGTTTTCCCGTGCGGTCTGTTCCAGGGCCTGATTCAGGCGGTCGGGGTCCACATCCTCGTTCAGGGTGCAGCTGACGCGGAACACCCGCGGGTCCCGCCGGTTGATGGACGCCAGAAATACTTTGGCGACATTATCGACTTTATACCAGGTTTCGGGCAAATGGCAGCCCTCCTATCCGGCGGGGTTCCGCCGTTACAAAATTTTCTGCACAAAGCGGCCAACGCTTTCCATGGCCTGTGCGGCATGGGGGATCGGCATCTGCTGGAACACATGCCAGCATTCGGGGTATACCTCCAGCACGGCGTATACTTCCTGTTCCGTCATGGCTTTGGCAAGGTTGATAGAATCGGATTTCAATATTTCGTTCGTTCCCACCTGGATCAAAGTGGGCGGCAGCCCCCTTAAATCCGCAAACAGCGGCGAAAGGCTGGGGTCCTCCCATTCCAGGGTGCTGTTTGCTCCGCGGTAAGCGGTGCGGCAGGAATCAATATAGTCGTGGGTCAGCATGGGGTCCAGCGCGGCACATTTCTGATAGGATGCCCCCTGCATCGTCATATCGGTCCAGGGGCTCATCAGCACCAGGGCACGCGGCTGGCTGCGGCCCTGGGCCTTTACGGCAAGGGCCAGTTCCAGCGCCAGGTTGCCGCCCGCCGAATCCCCGGCCACGATCACATCCCGCGCGCCGATGCCCATATACATCAGGTAGTCCCAGACGCGCAGGGCATCGTCAATGGCGGAAGGATACGGCGCTTCGGGGGCAAGGCGGTATTCAAAGCTGAGTACATCGCACCCGGTGGAAAGCGCCAGTTTGCTGGCCAGCACGCGGGCATAGCCCAGCTGGCCGCAGGTGTAGCCGCCGCCATGGCAGTATAGCACCACATGGCGGCGGTCATGCCCCTGGTTCATCCGCACCCACTCCGCCGAAACATTGTTGACGGTGATGGGCGTGGTGTTGATCAACAGGTTGGGGGTAACCAAACGGCCAAACAGCTCCTGGGCGGCACGCTGGCGTTCCAGGTCCTCCGGCTGGGTAGAGCCGGTGCTGGTCACGCTGTGCACCGCCTTGATGGCTTTCATCATGGGGGTCAGGTCATCGGTCTCCGCGGCCTGTTTGCGGGCGTTGCGCAGGCGGTGCAGACGTTTCAGGGGAATACGTTTTTTCTCCTGCATAGAGCGTTCCTTTCCTTGGGGGTCAGTGGGTGGATTCAAATGCCGATTTTGGCCCGCAGGCGCACCCACAGGCTGCGCAGCAGCGGCGGGCGGGCGGCAGGCAGGCAGCAGAGCCGCCACACGGTTTGGTTTTTCGGCATGCGGCCGCTGCGGGTGTATTTGTGGTAGAGCACCGTCAGCTGGCGCATTTTCGCCTTGCCGGGCAGGTGCAGCACGCAGACGGGGTCGCAGCAGTAGTTCGTGGAAACATAATAAAAATGCCCGCCCAGCCAGTACCGGAACACATACGCGTTGGCGGCCCGCACGGGCTTGCCCGCCAGCTGGCTGCGGTAGGCCGCAGCATCCAAAATGGCTTCGTCGCCGTCCTGGCTGCGCACGCCGGTCTGCTGCATCCGGTCAAACACATTGCGGCATTCGGCCATAAAATCCTGCAGCCGGGCCGTGCTGCCCGCCACGAACTCGCCGCCAAAGTGGGTCAGGGCGGCGGTCATGCCCTGGCTGGCGGCGTGGGGCACCCAGTTCGCCGTATCACAGATCATCCGGGACTGGGGTAGGTATCCTGGTGATGGCGGCGTTGGCAAAGTCCTTATTTGCCAACCCATTTCGCGCAATGCCAGCGCCCAGTTGGTATCCGCCGGGACGCGGTAGCTGGTGAAGGGGCAGTCCCAAATTTCAATGCCCGCATTGGTAAGCTGACTGCGGTACGGCTCCTGCGGCGGGGCGTTGGTGACCAGCGCTACCGTGCAGGCGGGGTTGGCCAGCTTGGCACTGCAAAGGGCCACCACGGTGCAGCGGTCATACACAGCACGGCCCAGGTTGGCGGCATCGCCCTCGCGGTAGCCCTCCAGCGCCGCAAACGCGCCAAAGATCAGGTTTTGCATGGTGGTCCCTCCCGTTTTGTTAAATCACTATTTTATTTAGGCAATACCGCATAATTCTAAGTGCCGATACGGCGAGCGAGGTGCGGCAGATGCTAAGCCAAAAGCGCAGATAATACTTTGTGTATTATCGAGCATTTTGGCAACGCAGATGCCGTACCGCAGCCGCCGGAGCGGTGCTTAAGCCGTTAGGCGGGAATTGTGCGGTGTTGCCTTTATTATAATCATTTCTGCCCCTTTTGTCTATGCTGTGGGCCGGGCGGCAAAAAACTTCTCCGCAAATCTTGCCGAAACTGTGCGAAACATTTATAATGAGTTGTAACACATGTAAACTTTTTGTGAATCCCCGAAAAATCCCTGAAACGGAGCAGTTTGTATGGCGTTTTCCTCGGTGCAATTTCTGTTTATCTTTCTGCCGCTGTCTCTGGCGGTATACTGGCTGCTGCCCAAGGCCCTGCGCAACGGGGCATTGGGGGCGTTCAGCCTGCTGTTCTTTGCCTGGGCAGGGCTGAAAGGCGCGGCCATCCTGCTGGCGCTGGCGGCTATCACCTGGCTGGGCGGCCTGCTGCTGGAAAAACTACCCCGCAAAAAGCCGCTGCTTATCCTTTTAATAGCAGCTCACCTGGCGGTGCTGGCGGCGTTCAAGTACGCAGGCTTCGCGGCCCGCAGCATCAATGCGCTGGTGCCGGATCTGCTGCCGGTGTTCGCCCCGGCCCTGCCGCTGGGCATCAGCTTTTACGTTTTTACGGCCATCGGGTATCTGGCGGATGTGTCCTGCGGCAAAGTCGCTGCTGCCCGCAGTCCCTTCCGTTTCTTTGTGTTCCTCGCCTTCTTCGGCCACGGCCCCTCCGGTCCCATTGTGCGGTATGACCAGCAGCTCCCCTGCCTCGACGCTAAAGCGGCCGAACGTCAGGTCAGTCTGGACCGTTTCTGTTATGGCATCAAGCGGTTTGTGCTGGGTTTGGCCAAAAAAGCGATCATCGCCGATCAGCTGGCGCTGATCTACAGCCGGGTCACTTCGGTGCCTGCAGCCACGGTGCCTGCCCCGGCGCTGGTGCTGGGGTATCTGGCTTACATGATGCAGCTCTACTTCGACTTCTCCGGTTATAGCGATATGGCCATCGGCATCGGCAGCTTTTTCGGGCTGGAACTGCCGGAAAACTTCAACTACCCGTATCTGTCCTGCTCGGTGGGCGAATACTGGCGGCGCTGGCATATGAGCCTGTCGGGCTGGTTCCGGGACTATGTGTACATCCCGCTGGGGGGCAGCCGCTGCTCGCTGGCGAAAAACTGTCGCAACCTGCTGATCGTCTTTCTGCTCACCGGCCTGTGGCACGGCGCGGCGTGGCAGTATGTGGCTTTCGGTCTGCTCCACGGCGTGCTGCTGTGTTTGGAACGCCTGGGCCTGCGCAAATTCCTGCAGTGCATCCCGCCGTTCTTTGCCCACGCTTACACGCTGGTGGTGCTGTGGTTCACCCTCATCATTTTTGGCGCCCACGGCCTGGCCGAGGGCCTTGCCGCGTGGAAGGGCATCCTGTCCTGGCAGAGCGGTGCGCAGGGCTACACGGCCGCCGCCTTTGCCGATGCCAAGCTGATGGTGCTGCTGGCGGCTTCGCTGCTGCTGTGCGGCCCCCTGCAGGCCTGCTTCCCCCGCCTGAAAAAGGCTCTGTACGCCAAAGAAGCCCCCGGCCTGCCGGGTATGGTGGGGCTGCTGGTACTGCTTTTCCTCTCGCTGATGCGGGTGACGGCGGGCACTTACAGCGCGTTCATTTATTTCCAGTTTTAAAAGGAGGTGCGGACCATGAGAAAAGCAACCAAAATCGGCTTCATCGCCGTGTTCTGCGCCGCCGTCGGGCTGACCTTTCCGGTGTTCAACATCTTTTCCAAGTAGCTCTCGATGGACAGCCACGAGAACCGTCTGATGACAGGCCTGCCCCAGGTGCTGCAAAGCCCGCTCTCCCAGCTGCCGCGTAGTTTGGATAACTTTTTTGTCGATAACTCGCCGTTCCGCTACCAGTTTGTGCTGCTGAACGCAGGCATTGACTACGCCGTTTTTGGCACGAGCCAAAGCGATCAGGTATTGCCCGGCAAGGATGGCTGGCTGTTTTACAAGGACGGCCCCACCGCTGCCCAGCCTGTGGCCAACTACCAGGGTTTGACCGACATCAACGACAGCCCCGAGGTGCTGGCCCAGGCCAGCGCCAAGCTGCAGATTTTAAACGACCGCCTGGCCGAAAACGGCTGCACGCTGGTGCTGGACCTGACCCCCAGCAAGGACCGCATCTACCGCGAGTATATGCCCGACGGTTACCCCATCGTCAACGAGGAAAACCGCACCGACCTGCTGGTCGGCTACCTGCAAAGCCACACCACCGTGCCGGTGAATTGGCCCTATCAAGAGCTGCGTCGCCAGGCCCGGCTGAACCCCGACCGGCTGTTGTACTACAAGACCGACACACACTGGAATTCCATCGGTGCGCTGTATGGGCTGGACGGCATTTTTGATGCCCTGGGCCTGCCCATTTTACAACCCGGGGATTATCCCGTGGAGCCTGCCGGGACCACCACCGGCGATATGGCCAACGTGGCCGCGCTGTACGCCAGCCTGCCGCCGGAGCAGACCTACACGGTGCCCGGCTACGCTGACCTGTTTGCCAAAGATGACCGCGTGGTGCGGGTCATCGGCGATTCCTTCAGCGAGTATTACATGCCGTATCTGGAGGCCCGCTTCGTATGTACACGATATCCTGTGCATCGCGGATGACCAGGTGCACCGCTTCGCCGGTGCGCTGGGCCAGGCGTTCCAGGTGTACCTTGGCAACGCTCATCACATCCATGCTGTTGACGATGCCGGAAGAAATTTCAAACATCTTTAAGGTCAGGCGGTACTTGCCGGTTTCGCTGTCCTGCGCGGCATATCCCAGGCTGACCAGGCTGCCCAACAGGCGGTGGGTTGTGCTTTTGGCCAGGTGAGCGTCTTCCGCCAGGCGCTGCAAACTGGCTCCGGCCGGGTGGGCGGCCAGCACTTCGATCAGCTCAAAAATGCGCGCAACGCTCTGCACACCGCCCTTATCAGGATTTTTTACGGTTTGGTCCTCCATAACGCATCCTCCGCAAAAATTAACAAAAAATTCATAATTTATAACTTTGCCCGGTTCTGCTCCCATCGGGCCGGAATTGTTCCACATTGTGGAATTAAGTATACCAGCAAACGGCGTTTTTCGCAAGTAGCATCCCACAAGGCGGAACCCCCTCAATATTGCCAAAAAAGGCCTCGCTCCGACTGGTAAAATTGACCGATTGACGGCGCGGCGCAAAATTTGTATAATAAATTCAGCAAATTGCGGAACGGTGTTCCACCATAAGGAACCGCTTCACAACTGATGTAAACTTTGTTAATGTAAGGAGAATGCGTTATGAATTCTGTCCTTGAGCGCGTTTACGAAATTGGTATCATCCCCGTTATCGCTTTCAACAGCGTGGACGAGGCGATTCCTCTGTGCAAGGCTTTGATGGATGGCGGCCTGCCGGCTGCTGAGGTCACCTTCCGCACCGCATGTGCTGAAGAGTGCATCAAGAAGATTCACGAAGAACTGCCCGATATGCTGCTGGGCGCCGGCACTGTCCTGACCGTTGACCAGGCTGACCGTGCTATGGCTGCCGGTGCTTCCTTCATCGTTGCTCCCGGCTTCGACCCCGAAGTCTGCAAGCATGTTATCGACAAGGGCGGTATCATGATGCCCGGCACCGCCACCTCCGGCGAGATGCAGCAGGCCATGAACATGGGCTGCGAGGTCGTCAAGTTCTTCCCCGCTGAAGCAAACGGCGGCGTGGACAAGCTGAAGAACATCGGCGCTGCCCTGAAGACCTGCAAGTGGATGTGCACCGGCGGCGTCAACGCCAAGAACGTGAACAACTACCTGGGCTACAACCAGATTATTGCTGTCGGCGGCACCTGGATGTGCAAGTCCGACAAGATCAAGGCCGGCGCATGGGATGAGATCACCGCCATGAGCAAAGAGGCTGTCAACGTAATGCTGGGCCTGGAACTGGGCCACATCGGCATCAACTGCGCTGACGAAGCCGAAGCTGCCAAGACCGCCGAGACCATCGGCAGCCTGCTGAGCATGGCTGTTAAGCCGGGCAACTCCAGCATCTTTGTTGGCAAGAAGGAATTTGAGATCATGAAGAAGCCGGGCCGCGGCACCCATGGTCACATCGCCATCCTGACCAACAATGTTGACCGCGCTATCTATCACCTGAGCCAGCGCGGCGTCAAGTTCGATATGGACAGCAAGAATGTTAAGGACGGCAAGACCATCGCCATCTACTTTGCTGACGAAGTTGCCGGCTTCGCCATCCACCTGGTTCAGAAATAATCTGTTGCCACTGTACAGCAGGTTTGCGCCTGACGGCGCGGTATATTTACAATAAATACAAGGAGTTTCAATATGAAAGTCGTTACTTTTGGCGAACTGATGATCCGTCTGCAGCCGTTCAACTACGAGCGCTTTGTCCAGGCCAACAACCTGGAGTTCACTTTCGGCGGCGGCGAAGCTAACGTTGCTGTTTCCCTGGCAAACTACGGCATGGACGCTGTCTATGTGACCAAGCTGCCCGCACACGCCATTGGTCAGGCCGCTATCAACAGCCTGCGCCGTTACGGCGTTGACACCAGCAAGATCGTCCGCGGCGGCGACCGTGTTGGCATCTACTTCAACGAGAAGGGCGCTTCTCAGCGTGGTTCTGTCTGCATCTATGACCGTGCACACTCTGCCATCCAGGAAGCTTCCACCGCTGACTTCGATTGGGATTCCATCTTTGAGGGCGTGGATTGGTTCCACTTCACCGGCATCACCCCGGCCCTGGGCCCCAATGTTGTTGACATCTGCCGCGAAGCCTGCAAGGCTGCCAAGGCTCATGGCGTTAAGATCAGCTGCGACCTGAACTACCGCGGCAAGCTGTGGACCCGCGAGGAAGCCCGCGCTGCTATGACCGACCTGTGCCAGTATGTTGACGTCTGCATCTCCAACGAGGAAGATGCTAAGGACGTGTTCGGCATCGAGGCTGAGGCCACCGATATCTACGCTGGCGAGATCAACCGCGAAGGCTACAAGAGCGTTGCCAAGCAGCTGGCTGACAAGTTCGGCTTTGAGAAGGTTGCTATCACCCTGCGTGAGAGCCATTCTGCTTCTGACAACGGCTGGAGCGCCATGCTGTACGACGTTGCTTCCAACGAGTACTGCTTCAGCAAGAAGTACGAGCTGCGCATCATCGACCGCGTTGGCGGCGGCGACAGCTTCGGCGGCGGCCTGATCTACGCCCTGCTGAACGGCAAGACCACCCAGGAAGCTGTTGAGTTTGCTGTTGCTGCTTCCGCTCTGAAGCATTCCATCGAAGGCGACTACAACATGGTTACTGTTGCTGAGGTCGAGAAGCTGGCTGGCGGCGACGGTTCCGGCCGTATCCAGCGCTAATTTTCCGCACAACAATTTCCCGTATCTTACGGTTTACCTTCCTACAAAAGAGATTCGCTTTGGCGGATCTCTTTTTTTGTTTTTGGGGAGGGGTGTTTTGATGTTTTTTATTTCAGGGCAACACCGCACAATTCCCACCTTACGGCTTAAGCACCGCTCCGGCGGCTACGGCACGGCATCTGCGTTGCCAAAATGCTCGATAATGTCGGGTTGCGGTACCCGCATCGTGCTTCGGGGGCAAAAGCCCCTCGCACTCTGCGACCGCTGCCCCTGCTTCGGTTCGCTGTTTCCGCCACTGGCGGCGCTCACCTTTGCAGCATCCAGTATTATCTGCGCTTTTGGCTTGGCATCTGCCGCACCTCGCTCGCCGTATCGGCACTTAGAATTATGCGGTATTGCCCTTACCATTTACAACAAACGCTGCAAATTACCTGTAGGGGACGATGCTCGCCATCGTCCCACCCGCCGGGTCCTGCCATATCTCCCACCGCCAAAACTCGCAAATCTCGTTCCCCCTCTCATCTACGCGCCTTATTGTAAACCTCAACCCGCCATCTCCGTTGACATTTCATTTTTTCCCGCGGTATACTATACCTCAGTTTGCGCAAACTTTTTGGGGAAAGGCGGTCACGGCATGTCAGTCAAAGCACAGGTCCTCAGCGCGCTGGACGCAGCGCGCGGGCGGTATATCTCTGGGCAGGAACTTGCCGACCAGCTCGGCGTCAGCCGGGCCGCCATCTGGAAAGCCGTCGCTGCCCTGCGTGCGGACGGCACCCCCATTGAAGCCATTACCAACCGCGGCTATGCCCTGCCCCACGGGGCAGACCTGCTGAACGCGGATGCCATCACAGCGCTGCTGACCCCTGCCGTTGCGCAGGCGGTACAGATCACTGTGGTGGACCGCTTGCCCGGCACCAATGCGGCGCTGCGCACCCAGGCCGCCAACGGCGCGCCGGAGGGCCTTGTGCTGATTGCCCAGGCCCAGTCCGCTGGGCGCGGGCGGCGCGGGCACAGCTTCTTCTCCCCGCCGGGCGGGCTGTACCTGAGCATTTTGCTGCGGCCGGCATTCAGCACCCGCCAGTCCCCGCAGATCACCGCATTGGCCGCAGTTGCCGCTGCCCGTGCAGCGGAGCAGCTGTGCGGCACGCCCATCCAGATCAAATGGGTGAACGACCTATGGAAGAACGGCAAAAAGGTCTGCGGTATTCTGACCGAAGCCGCCGTAGACCTGGAATCCGGCATGCTGGATTATGCCGTGCTGGGGCTTGGTTTCAACCTGGTTCAGCCGTCCGGCGGCTGGCCCAAGGAGCTTGCCGCGGTGGCGGGTTCTCTGTTTGATTCTGCCCCCGCCCCCGGTGCCCGCGCGGCACTGGCGGCAGCATTTTTGAACGAGTTCTGGGCGCTGTACCACACCGGCCTGCGCGGCAGCTGGCTGGATGATTACCGCCGCCGCCAGGCCCTGACGGGCCGCCATGTGACCCTGATCCCCAACGGCAGCGAACCGCGCGGGGCTACGGTGCTTGGCATTGACGATGACTGCCGCCTGCTGGTGCGCTGTGATGGCGACCTTGCCCCCACAGCATTCGGCAGTGATGAGATCCGCGTGATTCCGGAGTTGGGCACACTTGCCTGACGTTCCGGCATTGCATATTAAAGAGAGTGAGGAAAGTTATCATGAATACAACTGCTTCCAACGCCCGCCTGCACAAGATGGTGGGCTGCGCCCTGTTTGCCGCCCTGACCGCTGTTTGCAGCCAGCTGGCTATCCCTATGCCGTGGGGCGTGCCGATCAATCTGGCACTGTTTGCCGTGTACATGGCGGGCACCATGCTGGGCCCCGTATGGGGTGCCGCCAGCCAGCTGGTTTACCTGCTGCTGGCCGCTGTGGGTGTTCCCGTTATGGCCGGTATGCAGGGCGGCCCCGCTGTTCTGCTTGGCAAAACCGGCGGCTATGCCATCGGCTACCTGCTGGCCGCGCTGATTGCCGGTGCCTTTGCCGCCAAGCTGCCCCGCAAGTTCGGCTGGCTGGCCTTGGGCTGCGTGGTGGGCTGCGCCGCCTGCTATGTGCTGGGCACCATCTGGTTTATGGTGCTGACCGGCCTTGACCTGCCCACCAGCCTGACTTACTGCGTGATTCCCTACCTGCCGGGCGATGTGATCAAGATTGCCCTGGCCAGCCTGCTGACCATCCAGCTGGACAAGCGCATGCCGAAGATCTGAGCTTATCTTCTCCCATGTTTTCTGCGCACCCCTTACTGATAAGGGGGTGCGCTTTTTTGCTGCCTACCTGCCGCGCTTTATTGCACCCACTTCCTGCACATGGTATAATGGTTACACTACACAAAACATGAGGTACGCCAATGAAATGGATCGCTGTTGATTACGGGGAGCGCCGCACGGGGCTGGCGGTATGTGATGCTTCGGAGCTGATCGTTACGCCTGTTACCCCGCAGATTGAGGAAAAAAAGCCTGAACAAAGTAGCGGAGGCTGCCGCCGCTGCCCGGCTGGCCCAGGGGGCTGAGGGCGTTGTGTGCGGCCTGCCCCGCAACATGGACGGTACCGAGGGTTCCCGCTGCGTAAAAAGCCGCCGCTTTGCCGCGCGGCTTGCCACTGCCTGCGGGGTGCCCGTTGTGCTGTGGGATGAACGCCGCACCACGGTAACGGCGGCAGGCATTCTTTCGGCCAACAGCACCTTTGGCGCAGACCGCAAAGCTCGGCTGGATTCGGTTTCCGCCGCAGTGATCTTGGAAAGTTTTCTGGCATGGCGCAAAGCCCACCCCGGCGAAGAACCGCCGGAGGTTGCCGCGCCCACTGCCCCGGAGCAAGCATAACAAGGAGGTTTTCCCATGCCTGAAGCACTTACCCGCATCCCCACCCATGCCGCCATTATTGTGGACGGCAACCGCCGCTGGGCCAAGAACCGCGGCCTGCCCGCCAGCTTTGGCCACAAGGCCGGTTTTGATCGCCTGAAAGAGATCACCCGCTATGCTGTGGGTGACTGCGGCATCAAGGTGCTGAGCCTGTATGTTTTTTCCACCGAGAATTTTGCCCGCGATGCCAAGGAAGTCGGCTACCTGATGGACCTATTTGCCAATAACTTCCGCACCATTGCCGAGGAAATGAACGAGCGCGACTGTCAGGTACTGTTCAGCGGCCGCCGTGAAGGGCTGCAGCAGCGCGTGCTGGACGCTATGGACTACATGATGGACCTGACGAAGGACAACAAGACCGGCATTGTGAACTTCTGCCTGAACTATGGTTCCCACGCCGAGCTGACCGATGCCATGCGCGCCATTGCCGGTGAGGTGCAGAACGGCACTCTGGCCCCGGCTGACATCAACGAGCAGACGATTGAAAGCCACCTGTACCGCCAGCTGCCCCCTGTGGACTTTATGATCCGCACCAGCGGCGAGGAACGCATCTCCAACTTCCTGCTGTGGCAGTGCGCCTATGCGGAGTTCTATTTTACCCCGGTGCTCTTCCCGGATTTCACCAAGCAGTGCTTTGATGAAGCCCTGGCCGAATACGCCCACCGTGACCGCCGGATGGGCGGTAACACCAAAAAGAAATAATCACACAAAAATATTCCACAGGTTTTGGCTGATATGCCATGAAACCTGTGGGATATTTTTTATTGGGCTGCATATTCTATTACTGGGCGCTGGAATCCGAAGCCGCACTGTCGGCGGTATCATCGGCGCTGGGGCCGGGGTAATTATCAATGGTTACCTTGTAAATGGTAACGGTGCTGTCTTCCTGCGGGCGGTAGGTATCGGTTTCGTCCTCATTTTTCACCGTAGGAACACAAGCAATCTGATCCACCACATCCATGCCCGCGTATACCTGGCCAAACACGGTATCGGTGTTATCCAGGTAGGGCAGCCCGCCCGCCGCGGCATAGGCGGAGACCTGCTCATCGGAATAGCCGTTATCTCGCAGTTGCTGCTGCATGGTTTCATCCACGCTGTTTGGCAGGGCTGTGACAAAATAGAACTGGCTGTTGCCGCCCGTCACCTCGCCGCCCTGGGCAAAGGCCGCGCAGAGCGCACCGGCATAGTGGCGCAGGCTGCTGTCCGCTTCCAGCGGGTAGGGGTTATTGGACCAGATGGTCGCGCCGCCGCTGCCCGTTCCGCCTGCATCACCGCCCTGCACGGCAAAGCCGTATTGGGCGCGCCAGATCACCGTATTATCATAGTAGCCGCTGCGGGCCAGGCCCACAAAATTCTGTACCGCCATGGGGGCAGCGTCCGGGTAAAGCACAGCGCGCACCTCGCCAAGGGAAGTGGAAAAGATGGCGATAAAATCCCCGTCAGACGGCTGGGCAAACTGGCGTTCCCCGCTTTCCACTGCGGCGCGCTGCGGGGCTTTATGGCCGGTTTCCGCGCCGGAACAGCCGCACAGCAGCAGGGCAAAAGCCAGCGCCGCAGCCAGCACCGCGGCATGGATGAGTCGTTTCATGGGCATACCCCCTTGGACAAAAATACCGCAATAAATCTTTTTACGGCGCAGCGAATTTATTCAATACATAGAATATTATATCACAGATTTGGTGAAATGAATAGCTTGACGTTTGAGGAAAAACACGGTAAACTAGATACAGACAAAACGAGGGGAAACAACAAAATATGCCCCTTTTTGATGACAGGAGAAACTGACCATGGCAGATGAACTGACTCCCGAAATGCTTCAGGAAGCACAGCCGGATCTTGACCCTTGAGGACGAAAGACGGCAAGGAATGCACCTTTGAAGTGATCGACGCGACCGAAGTAAACGGCACCCGCTACCTGGCCGTGATCCCCTATCAGGAAGATCCCGAAAGCCTGGACGAAGAGGCCGAACTGATTCTGATGCGGATCGGCACCGATGAGGCCGGTGAATATATGGACATTGTGGATGACGACGAAGAACTTTTGACCGTTGGCAAAGTGTTTGAAGAGCGTCTGCGCGCCATGTATGACATCGACGATGACGATGTGGAAGGCCAGCCCTCTTAACCGCATCGCAGCACTCAGCTAAACCCTGCGTGGTTCGATTTGTTGCAGCTTTATATAATCCTACTAATCAATCTTTGGGAGCCCGGATCTGTCCCCCGCCGGATCGCAGACCTCCCGCCCCGTGTATACACGGCAAGCGGAAGAAGGGAGCGTGATTGCGGGTGCAGGGCACCCACCTGCCATATAACGGTAGGTGCTTTCCACCAGTTTTTTGCCGCTTAGATGGAAAGCCCGCGCCCCGGGCAGGGCAGCGCGCAGCTCAGTGATGACGGCGGCGCTGACGCCTGCGCCGATGAGCACCTCCGGCCCTTGCAGCTCGTTCCGCAGGGCAAGCATCTTGGCCAAGGCGGCTGTCCCCTGCCGGCAGCTGGCGGCACCGCCGCTGGTCAGGACCGTATCAATACCCAGTGTGGCGGCGTCACGATAGGTTCCCGCCAAATCGCAGGAAACATCAATGCAGCGGTGCAGTGTGACGGGCTTATCCCCGCAGGCATCCAGCAATTGGGCCATGGCGGGCTTGTCCAGCGCACCATCGGGGGTCAGCGCACCGATGACGAAGCCGTCTGCCCCTGTATCCCGCAAGGTGTGGATCTGGGCGCACAGCAGGTCAATCTCGTCCTTTGTATAAAGGAAGTCACCCGCCCGGGGGCGCATCAGGCAGCGCACCGGCAGGCTGCACTCGGCCTTGATCTGACGCAGCAGTTCTGGGTAAGGGCTCAGGCCGCCCACGGCTAAGGCGCTGCAGAATTCCAGCCGGTCGGCTCCGCCGGCCTGCGCGGCGCGCGCCGAGGCCAGGCTGTCCACACAGACTTCCAGAAGTTTTTTCATGGTATCTCCTCCCTGTCTGCTGCTATTGTAACATAGGTTGTGGAAAACAACAATCCCCGCGCGCCGGGGCACACGGGGACTGCCGGTTATATGCACCCGGGTACACCGAGGGTACGCGAGATCAGGCGGCGCGGCCGCCCCGCACAACGCGGAAAACGAGCTGCTGGCGCTGGGGCGCAAGGGCGGGGGCTGCCTTAGGTCGGGCGTTGGGCTGATTCTCCAGCAAGACACCGCAGGCAGCATTGAGGCCCACAAGGCCCGCAGCGGCCACGATGACCGCCGCCCAGAACGGCACCGCGCCAGACGCCACGGCGGGCACCAGAATGATAAAGAGCATGAGCACCAGGTTGGAGATGAGCTTGCTGAGCCATACTTTTACAGTGTGGAAGTTCATGATAAAGTTCCTCCTTCAGAAAAGCCGTACCGCAAATCCGGCTGTTGTGCGGTTGTAAAGGACACCGCGTTGTTCTGTATCTCTACTATAATACTACTGACGGTTGTTGTCAAGACGCTTCAACAACTTTATTTAGAATTATTTTTCAAAAAACTCTTTACAAACACGCCTTGCAGTTGTATAATGAGGACAAATAGTAAAGGCCTGACCACAAGATAGAGGAAAATGTCGCCCGGCAAAAGGAGTACGTTATGTTTGCAGACCGCCTGAGAGATGCCCGAAAAGCTAAACGGTACAGCCAGACCGAGGTTTCGCGTATGCTTGGCGTTACCCAACAGGCTGTTGGCAAGTGGGAGACTGGGCGCTCCACCCCGGACCCACAGACGGTTGCCCGGCTGGCAGAAATTCTGGATACAACAGCCGATGCCCTGCTGGGCCTGCAGCAGGCCCCCACGGCTGCCCCGGCTGTGGGCCGCAACGCCTTCAGCCGCTATACTGAGAGCCTTGTCCCCGTTGTGGGCACGGTGCGCGCCGGTTACGGTGCCCTTGCCTTTGAGGAGGACTACGGCAAAGAGTATGCCAGCGTTAAAGATCCCCAGAACTACTTCTACCTGGTTGTAAAGGGCGACAGCATGGAGCCGCGCATCTCGGACGGTGACCTGGCCCTTGTCCACCGCCAGAGCACGCTGGAAAACGGCGACCTGGGCGTGTTGGTCTACGGCTCGGACGGCGAGGGCACGCTGAAAAAGTACATCCAGCGCGGCAACTCGGTCATCCTGCACCCCTTCAACCCTGCCTACGAGGAATTGGTCATCAAGGGCGAGGAACTTGACCACCTGTATATTGCCGGTAAAGTGGTGGAGACCAAGGCTAAGTGGTGATTCCTGCCCTCTGATTTTATTGTAGCATAGTGCATGTCCTATAATTCGGACATCCAGGGCAAAAGTACAATTTTATAATCTATAAAAATGCTGCCCGCGGCATCGCTGGCTGTTGTAAACAGTCAGGTTATGCGGCGGGCTGTATTTTTTATACCCTTTTTTAGGAGAAACAGCGATGGATCTTGCGGAAAAGCTGGAAATTTTGGCTGACAGCGCCAAATATGATGTGGCCTGCACCTCCAGCGGCGTGGAGCGTGCCGGAAAGCACGGTAGCCTGGGCAGCTGTGCACAGGCGGGCATCTGCCATGCCTTTACCCCGGACGGCCGCTGCGTTTCGCTGCTGAAAGTGCTGTATTCCAACGTCTGCTCCTACGATTGCAGCTACTGCGTCAACCGCTGCTCCAACGACCGCCCGCGGGCTACTTTTACCCCGCGGGAACTGGCGGAGCTGACCATTGGCTTCTACCGCCGCAACTACATCGAGGGGCTGTTCCTGTCCAGCGCGGTGCTGGACACGCCGGACCGCACGATGGAGCTGATGATTGAAGCACTGCGCATTTTGCGGGAAGAGTTCCGCTTCAACGGCTACATCCACGCCAAGACCATCCCCGGTGCGGACCCGCTGCTGGTGCAGCGCATCGGGCTGCTGGCGGACCGCCTCTCGGTCAATATCGAGCTGCCCAGCGAGGTCAGCCTGAACCAGCTGGCCCCGGATAAAAAGAAAACGGCGATCCTGCGCCCCATGGGGCAGATCGCTGTGCAGAGCGCCCAAAGCAAGCGGGAGCTGGCGGTATACAGGAACGCGCCCGCTTTTGCACCGGCTGGGCAAAGCACCCAGATGATCATTGGTGCGACGCCGGAGACGGATCGCCACATTATGGACCTGACGGAAGGCCTATACAAAAAGTATGCGCTGAAACGTGTGTTTTACTCGGCCTACCTGCCGGTGGTGGAGGACCGCCGCCTGCCCGCACTGAACTTTCAGCCGCCGCTGCTGCGGGAACACCGCCTCTACCAGGCAGATTGGCTGCTGCGGTATTATAACTTCCACGCCTCGGAACTGCTGACCGAGGAGGAACCTAACTTTGACCCCTACCTGGATCCCAAGTGTACCTGGGCGGTGCGGCACCCAGCGTTTTTCCCGGTGGAGGTCAACACCGCCAGCAAGGAGGAACTGCTGCGGGTACCGGGCATCGGCCCCAAAAGCGTACTGCGCATTTTGGCGGCACGCCGTGTGCAGAAATTGGGTATGCCGGAGCTGAAGCGCATCGGCGTGGTGCTGAAACGCGCCCAATATTTTATCACCTGCAATGGCCGCGCCCCGGCCCACGCCAACCGGGCGGAGATTGCAAACGCGCTGCTGGACCCCAAGGCGTTCAGTGTGGGGGTGCAGCAGTTGAGTCTGGATGAATTTGTGCCCAAGGTCCTGCCGGACGCGGCACCTGCCGTCCACCAGCTGACGGCCCATGGCGTGGCGGCTCCGGCTGCGGCCCGCATGGTGCGAGAGGAGGCCTTGACATGCCTTACCCGGCGCATGTGAGCGACGCCGCCTACTGCTACGACGGCAGCTATGCGGGGTTTCTCTGCTGCGCTTTTCGGGCCGTACATAACCCTTAGCTTCCAGCCGCAGCAGGAAGTTGAGCAGTGTGGAATCCGCCCACACACAGTCCGGCGGCAGTTTGGCCGCGATCTGCCGCCGGGTGGCCGGTTTGCCGCAGGCCCACAGCGCCGCCATGACCTGCTCTTCACTGGTTGAAAGTGCTTTCATTCTTCTCTCCATCCCATTCTTTTATGTTTGTGGTTGATTTCTGCACTTTTATTTTACGTCTGTGGCAGATATTTTAGCAATGTGCATTTTTGCACAAAATTAGCACTTACTTTTTGGCTGTTTTGGCAATCAGCATTTTACGTTTGTAAAAGTATCTGTTTCTATATTGCGCACATCTGTACTTATTGGCAGGCTGCCCGCGGCAATTTTCCACTTTTTTCGGTATTTTGACAAACGTGTTTTGCTTGCGGGCGGGCAGGCGCAGTGCGTATAATACAGGTGTTGTGAAAAACAAATCAACAAAGCAAGGCGCAGCGCGCCGCTTTGAGCTTGGGTGTAAGAATGAATTTAGGAGGTAACCTCTTATGAATCGTGTGTATAATTTCAGCGCCGGTCCTTCCATGCTGCCGGTTCCCGTTTTGCAAAAAGCTCAGGCCGACCTGCTGGACTACCATGGCAGCGGTATGAGCGTGATGGAGATGAGCCACCGCAGCAAGTGGTTCGATGAGATCATCCAGAACACCGAGGCCGGTATCCGCAAGGTGCTGAATGTGCCCGACAACTACAAGATCGGTTTCTTCCAGGGCGGCGCAACCCAGCAGTTCGCCATGGTGCCTCTGAACTTTATGACCACCGGCACGGCGGATTATCTGGTGACCGGCAACTTCAGCAAAAAGGCTGCAGAGGAAGCCGCTAAGTTCGGCACAGCCCGCATCGCTGCTTCCAGCAAGGATAAGAACTTCACCTATATTCCGGATGTCAAGGCCATTGCGTACGACCCCAACGCCAGCTACATCCACATCTGCCAGAACAACACCATTTTTGGCACTACTTATAAAGATGTGCCGCAGGTGGACGGCATCCCCCTGGTAGCTGACATGAGCTCCATGATTTTCAGTGAGCCGACCGATGTAAGCAAGTACGGCTGCATCTACTTTGGTGTGCAGAAGAACGTTGCCCCCGCCGGTATGGCCATTGCCATCATCCGGGACGACCTGCTGGGCAAGAGCGCAAAGGACATCCCGGCAGAAAAAATCCCCACCATGATGAACTACACTACCCTGTTGTAAGCCGACAGCATGTACAACACCCCGCCGTGCTGGTGCATCTACATGACCGGTCTGGTGATGGATTACCTGCAGAACGAGGTTGGCGGCCTGGAAGAGATGGCCAAGATCAACCACGCCAAGGCCAAGGTCCTGTATGATTACCTGGACGGTCAGGACTTCTATAACAATCCCGTTCAGCCGGAATACCGCAGCATGATGAACGTGACCTTCACCAGCCCCAACCCGGATATGGATAAGAAGTTCTGCGCCGCTGCTACCGAAGCCGGTTTCGTGAACCTGAAAGGCCACCGCCTGGTTGGCGGCATGCGTGCTTCCATCTATAACGCCATGCCTGCCCAGGGTGTGAACGACCTGGTTGATTTCATGGAGAAGTTCCGCAAGGAAAACGCGTGAAACTTTTCCAAAAGAATAACGAATAGAGAATAAAGAATAATGCCGGTGTGCGCGCCGCGCGCGTACATTAAAAACAGGCTGTTCCCTTCTTTTTTGAGCCGTGCCAGCGGCGGTCCACCTTCATTATTCATTATTATTTTTTATCTTTTAATTATTACAGGGGGTTATCCGCCATTATGTATACCATTAAAACCATGAACGCCATTTCGCCGGTTGGGCTGGCAAAGCTGCCGGCCAACCAGTTCGAGATCAATAACGAGGCCAACGACGCACAGGGCATTCTGGTGCGCAGCGCCGACCTGCATGATGTCGCCCTGCCCAAAAGCCTGCTGGCCATTGCCCGCGCAGGTGCCGGCACCAATAACATTCCCATTGACCAGTGCACCGAGCAGGGCATCGTGGTGTTCAATACCCCCGGTGCCAACGCCAACGCTGTGGCCGAGCTGGTCATCGGCGCGCTGGTGTCCGGCAGCCGCAATGTACCGGACGCTGTGCAGTGGGCGCAGGGCCTGAAAGGCAGCGCCACCCTGGCCAAGGATGTGGAGAAGGGCAAAAAGCAGTTTGTCGGCCCGGAACTGCGCGGCAAAACCATCGGTGTAATCGGCCTGGGTGCCATTGGTGCCCGCGTCGCCAACGCCGCCGTTGCCCTGGGCATGGAAGTTCTGGGCTATGACCCATACATTTCCATTGACGCTGCATGGAGCCTGTCCCGCAGCGTACAGCATTGCGTCACCCTGGGCGATATGCTGCCCCGCTGCGACTATCTGACCATCCATGTGCCCTACCTGCCCTCCACCAAGCACACCATCAATGCCCAGACGTTGGCCATGTGCAAGGACGGCGTGCGCGTGCTGAACTTTGCCCGCGGTGAGCTGGTTGATAACTTTGCCCTGCTGGATGCTCTCGGCACCGGCAAGGTTGCCCAGTATTTCTGCGATTTCCCGGCGGAGGAGCTGCTGGGTGTGAAAGGAGTTTACTGCACGCCGCACCTGGGTGCTTCCACCCCGGAAAGCGAGACCAACTGCGCTGTGATGGCAGCCAATGAGCTGAGCGACTACCTGAAAAACGGCAACATCACCCACAGTGTCAACCTGCCGGATGTCAGCCAGCCGCGCGTTGGCGGCAAGCGCATCTGCATCATTCACCGCAATGAGCCGGGCGCAATCTCTGCCATCACCGGCATTCTGACCGCCGCCAACCTGAACATTGAGAACATGGTGAACAAAGGCCGCAAGAATGTTGCCTACACCATGCTGGATGTAACAGGCAACGTGGATGCCGGCCTAACCGCACAGCTCAGCGGCATTGATACCGCCATCCGCGTGCGTATCCTGTGATAATACCTTAAAATAGAGGGGTTTGGGTCTGCCGCAGCGGGGCATGGGGTTCCGTTGCGGCATTTTGTTTGCTTTTTTTATGTAATGCACCGCCATCATACGCGGTGCATTTTTGTTATTTGGTGTAGCTTTCCACCATGCGGTCAAAGTCGATCAAAGCTTTTTCTGCCCCGCGGGAAAGTCTGTGCACGGTGCGGCGGATCTGGCGGTGGTCCTGTGTGGCGGCATATACGGCGGCACCGCCAATGGCCATCCCCACGGCGGCAGCGGCAACGGTCGGGATCATGTTTTCCATTTTGCATTGCTCCTTTTGGTGTTTTTGGCTTTGGGATGCCGGCTTTCCATTCATCCCAGCCTGGGGATAGTTTTTCCATACAGTTTCGTGGTTATACGTCTTTTTCTGCGGGGAAGTTTGTGGTAAAATCAGTACAGACGTTTGGAAAAGACGTTTTCAGCCGCCGCGCATTCACTTCCCTGCTGCGGGCTGACCTAAGGTAATACCGCATAATTCTAAGTGCCGATACGACGAGCGAGGTGCGGCAGCTGCTAAGCCAAAAGCGCAGATAATACTGGATGCTGCAAAGGTGAGCGCCGCCAGTGGCGGAAACAGCGAACCGAAGCAGGGGCAGCGGTCGCAGAGTGCGAGGGGCTTTTGCCCCCGAAGCACGATGCGGGTACCGCAGCCCGACATTATCGAGCATTTTGGCAACGCAGATGCCGTGCCGCAGCTGCCGGAGCGGTGCTTAAGCCGCAAGGCGGGAATTGTGCGGTGTTGCCCTAAATTCGATATAGAAATGAGCGTTTTTCTTATGTCCAATGCACCTAAAACAGTTCTGTGCATCCATGATCTGCCCGGCTTTGGGCGGGCAGGGCTTTCGGTCATTGTGCCTGTGCTTTCGGCGCTGGGGGCACAGGCCGTTGCCGTACCAACAGCAGTGCTTTCCACCCACACGGGCGGGCTGGGCACCCCGGCCAAGCTGGCCAACCCCGGTTACGGCCCCGCAGCCCTGGAGCATTACCGCCGCCTTGGCCTGCGGTTTGACTGCATTTATTCCGGCTATCTGGCCGATGCCAGCCAGGCCAAGCTGGTAGAGCAGGCCATGGACCTTTGGCCGGACGCCCTGACGGTGGTTGACCCCGTGATGGGCGACCACGGCCGGATGTACCGCGGCCTTGCGCCGGAAATGGTGCCTGCCATGTATACCCTGTGTTCCCGTGCCAGCCTGATTCTGCCCAACACCACCGAAGCCGCCCTGCTGCTGGGCGATCCGATGCCCGGTGTGACTGGCGAAGCGGAATTGCATACCGCGCAGGCCCAGGCGCAGCGTTTAACGCGCATCTGCCCGCGGGTGCTCATCACCGGTGTAGCCGCCGGGCGCGGCATTGCCTGCGTTGGGGCAGACCGTGTCACCGGCGAAAGTCTGGTGCGCACCCCCATGGTACCCAAGAGCTTCCATGGCACGGGGGATATTTTCGGCGCGGTGCTGGTCGGGCGGCTGCTGCAGGGCAATGTGCTGCCCGCCGCCGCACAGGCTGCCGCCGTGTTTGTAGCCGACTGCCTGAAAGCCACCCCTGATGAAGCGGATGAGCGCCTTGGCGTGTGGCTGGAAAGCGTTCTGCCCCGGCTGATGCAGAACCCGGAATAAGAAACAATAAGGATGTGTAAATTTTGCCAACTGTAAATATTGTACTGGTTGAACCGCAGATCCCCCAGAACACCGGCAACATCGCGCGCACCTGCGCCGTGACCGGTGCCCGCCTGCACCTAGTTGGGCCGATGGGTTTCACGATCGATGATAAAAAATTAAAGCGCGCCGGTCTTGACTATTGGGGCCAGCTTGATATAACATATTATCAGGATCTGGATGCATTTTTTGCGGCAAATCACGGCCCATTCTTCTACTTTACCTCCAAGGGGCCGCAGCGCCATACTGACGCCCATTATCCGGATGGTTCCTATCTGGTGTTTGGCCGCGAGGACGCCGGCCTGCCGGAAGAGCTGCTGGCCGCTAACCAGCAGCAGTGCGTGCGCATGCCCATGCGCAAAGGCGAGCGCTGCCTGAACTTATCCAATGCTGTAGCTGTGGGGGTATACGAAGTTCTGCGCCAGTGGGACTTTGCCGACCTGGAAACACACGGCCAGCTGACCCGATTTGAATGGAAGTGAGAACAAAGATGAGTGATGTGAAAGTTGCTTTTTTAACGGATTCCTGCTCCGACATTCCGCAGGAACTGGCCGATAAATACGGCATTGATGTGATTGGGTTCCACATTATGCTGGACGGCAAGGAATACCTGGAACGCAAAGACATGACCAACGACCAGTTCTATGAGATGATGCGCCAGTCCAAAAGCGTACCCACCACCGCCGCCATCACCCAGCTGGAATGGGTGGATATCTATGCCAAATATGTAGACGCCGGTATACAGGACCTTGTGCACCTGTGCATCAACGCCGGTGGTTCCAGCACATACAATAACGCCGTAAAGGCTGCCGAACTGCTGGAAGACGAGCGCCCCGGCCACAAGATGAAGATTCATCTGATCGATTCGCACACCTACTCCATGCCGTATGGCTGGTATCTGTGCGAGTGCGCCCGCAAGGTGCGTGCCGGTGAGCCGCTGGATGCCTGCCTGCGCGAAATGCAGGACAAGCTGGCCCGGGTGGAAATCTGCCTTGCCGCATACAGCTTAAAGCAGATGAAAAAATCTGGCCGTGTTTCCGCCGCCGCTGCCGTTGTGGGCGATTTGATGGGCATCCGCCCCATCATCAGCCTGAACGATGGCATCAGCAAGGTGGAAGCCAAGGTGCGCGGTGACAACAACGTGCCGCCTGCCATGGTCAAGTGGGTCAAGAGCCGCGTGGACGATGTGAAGAAAATGACACCCTTACATGGTTGTTACACCAGCTCCACCGCCAAGCGTGACGAACTTGTCAAGCTGTGCAAAAAAGAACTTTGGTCATGCGCCGATGCGGTCAAAATCTATCCGCCGGAGTGTAATTTTATGTCTACTAGCAAAAACAAACTGTCCGATCAAACCCTGGTACGCTGCGCCATGATCGCCGCAGTTTACACCGTGCTTTGCCTAGTATTGCAGCCGTTCTCTTACGGCGCGGTACAGGTGCGCGTGGCCGAAGCATTCTGCCTGCTGCCGGTGTTTGGGGCCGAATACATTGTGGGCGTTACCCTGGGCTGCCTGCTGGCAAATCTGCTGGGTTCCACCATGGTGGATGTGGTGTTTGGCACCGCCGCCACCCTGATTGCCTGCCTTGCCACCTATGCCCTGCGCAATGTGCGCTGGAAAGGGCTGGCAATTCCGGCGTCTTTCCCTCCTGTTATCGCCAATGCACTGATCGTTGGCGCGTTTGAAATCACTGTGTTCTTCTCGGATTCTGCCCCCACGGCCACCATGGCGGTATTCAACGCCGTTGCTGTTGGCGTTGGTGAGATCATCAGCTGCTGTGTGCTGGGTGTTGCCCTGGTCAAGCTGATCGAGAGCAACGAATCCCTGAACAAAATTTTTGTAGAACAATAACCGCTTTCCCTGTATTCATTAAAAGGAGCTGCCATGAAACCGAGCCTTGTTTTATGGGACTGGAACGGCACCCTGCTGGATGATGTTGCCCTTTGTGTGGACGCGCTCAACCGTCTGCTCCGCATCTATCATTACCCGCAGCAATACAGCCTTGCCCAGTACCGTGAGATTTTTGGCTTCCCGATTGAAGATTATTATATTCGCGCAGGGTTCGATTTTTCCAAAAACTCCTACAAAGAGCTTGCCGATGATTACATGCAGGATTACCTGGCCCGCGCCGGGGCCTGCCCGCTGGCAGAAAGTGCTGTGCCCGCCCTTTCCCTTTTGAAAGGTGCCGGGGTGCAGCAGGTCATTCTTTCGGCTTCCAACTTGCCGGTTTTGGAACAGCAGGTCAAGGAGCGCGGAGTGCGCCCCTACTTTGACCGCCTGCTGGGGTTGGATAATATTTACGCCCGCAGCAAAGTGGAAGTCGGCCTGGCTTATCTGACTGAACTGAAGCAGCGCGGTGCCGTACCGGCGCAGGCTATTATGATCGGGGATTCTGTCCACGATTTTGAGGTTGCCCAGGCGCTGGGCGTGCGGTGTGTGCTGCAAACCGCTGGGCATCAGAGCGCACAGCAGCTGCGTGCCACCGGTGCCCCCGTTGTTCCGGATGTTTTGGCCGCTGCGCAGTATTGCCTGAACGAACTGTAACAAGTTTTGGGATAGGAGATCATAACGAATGACGGATAGCGTAAAAGGCGCTCTGCTGACAATGTTCGGCGGCATGTGCTGGGGTGTTTCCGGCTGCGTGGGGCAGTATCTGTTTACCCGCCAGGGCATGGATTCCACCTGGCTGGTGCCCATCCGGCTGTTTTTGGCCGGTGTGATTCTGTGCATCTATTACGGTGTGCGCAACTGGCGCCAACTGGTGAACCCCTGGCGCAGCTGGCGCAACGCGCGCGACCTTGTGATCTATGGCCTGGCTGGCGTCAGCTTTTGCCAGTTCACCTACTTTTTGACCATCCAGCTTTCCAGCGCCGGTGTGGGCACCATTTTGCAGGATCTCTTCCCCCGTGCTGATTCTGCTGGTGGTCTGCATCCAGCAAAAGCGTGCGCCGCGGCTGTTTGAGGTGTTCTCCATTGTGCTGGCGCTGGGTGGTGTATTTATGCTGACCACCCACGGCAGCCTGACCAACATGGCGGTTTCGCCCGCTGCGCTGGTCGTTGGTATTATCAGCGCGTTCTGCGTTGTTATTTACACCATATGGCCCAAAAACCTGCAAAAACAGTACCCCACACCCATGCTGCAGGGTTGGGCATTCCTGATGGGCGGCACCTTCTTTGCGCTGGTGTTCCGCCCGTGGCGGATGAACTACGTACCCAACGCGGCCGGCATTGCCGGTATTGCGGCGGTCGTGCTCATCGGCAACGTGCTGGCGTTCAGCTGTTACATGAGCGGCGTCATGTACATTGGGCCACAGAAATCCAGCCTGTTCAGCTTTGCGGAACCGGTTACGGCAGCCATCATCAGCACGCTGGTGCTCGGTTCCCCCTTTACCGTGTGGGACGCCATCGGCTTTGTTTGCATCTTTTTGATGCTGGTGCTGCTGTTCATCAGCAACGAAAAGCAGGCCAAAAGCGCTGCAAGCGCATGATAACCGGCCAAGTTCCAACAAAAGCCGCTGAAACAGTTTAATATTTGCATTTTACACCCGCGCAGGTTTGACACGGTACCCTGCGCGGGTGTATTATATTAAAGTATATCATTGTATCCAACAGGGGTTCCCCTGCTGATCCATTCGCCGCCATGCGGCAGAAATACAGGTGTTTACTTATGTCTTTTATGGAAAAACTGTTCGGTAATTTTTCCGACAAAGAGCTCAAGCGCATCAAACCCATTGCCAACAAGGTGCTGGAACTTGAGCCCGAAATGCAGAAACTTACTGACGAAGAATTGCAGGCCAAAACCCCATACCTGAAAGAAAAGCTGAAAAACGGGGCCAGCCTTGACGATATCCTGCCCGAAGCGTTCGCCGTCTGCCGCGAAGCGGACTGGCGTGTGCTGGGCCTGAAGCCCTACCCGGTGCAGATCATCGGCGGCATTGTGCTTCATCGTTCCTGCATTGCCGAGATGCAGACCGGTGAAGGCAAGACCCTGGTGGCCACCATGCCCGTTTACCTGAATGCCCTGACCGGCGAAGGCGTGCATGTTGTTACCGTCAACGATTACCTGGCCAAGCGCGACAGCGAATGGATGGGCAAGGTTTACCGCTTTCTTGGCTTGACGGTCGGCCTGGTTATCCATGACGTACAGCCGCAGGACCGCCGCAAGGCTTACCTGGCGGATGTTACTTACGGCACCAACAACGAGTTTGGCTTTGACTACCTGCGTGACAACATGGTGGTTTATAAGGCCAGCATGGTGCAGCGCGGCCATGCTTACGCCATCGTGGACGAGGTGGACTCCATCCTGATTGATGAAGCCCGTACCCCGCTGATCATCTCCGGCAAGGGCGAAGATTCCAGCGTGATGTACAAGCGCGCGGACGACTTTGCCAAAACGCTGAAAAAGTCTGTCATCGTTGAACTGGACGACAAAGTGGAAGCCGATGAACAGGTTGACGGTGATTACGTTGTGGACGAAAAGCACAAGACCTGCACCCTGACCGAAAGCGGCGTTAAGAAAGCCGAAGCATGGTTCAATGTTGAGAACCTGGCCGATGCCGACAACATGACCCTGCGCCACTATATTGACGGTGCCATCAAGGCCCGCGGTGTGATGCACCGTGATACCGACTATATCGTGAAAGACGGCGAAGTCATCATCGTTGATGAATTCACCGGCCGTCTGATGTATGGCCGCCGCTTCAATGACGGTCTGCACCAGGCCATCGAGGCCAAGGAAGGCGTGACCGTTGCTGCCGAGAGCAAGACCCTGGCCACCGTCACCTTCCAGAACTATTTCCGCATGTACAAAAAGCTGGGCGGCATGACCGGTACGGCTTCCACCGAAGCGGACGAGTTCAGCGAAATTTACGGCTTGCAGATCGTATCCATCCCCACCAACAAGCCCCGCGCCCGCAAGGACTTGCCGGACAGCGTGTACAAGACCGTCAACGGCAAGTACAACGCCGTGATCGAGCAGGTGGCCGAATGCCACGCCAAGGGCCAGCCCGTTCTGGTTGGTACCGTCAGCGTGGAAAAGAGCGAGGCGCTCTCCCAAGCTGCTGAAAAAGCGGGGCATCGAGCACAACGTGCTGAACGCCAAGCAGCACGAGCGCGAAGCCGAGATCGTCGCCCAGGCCGGTAAGCAGGGCGCTGTGACCATCGCCACCAATATGGCTGGCCGCGGCACCGATATCATGCTGGGCGGCAACGTGACCTATATGGCAAAGGCCACCCTGCGCAAAGAGCTGACCCGCCAGATGAATGCCGACCTGGAAGTGCTGAAGGACGAATACGAGCACGCCAAAGCCCGTGCCAAGGCACAGGGCCTGCCCATCCCCCCTGCCCCGGACACAGCCTATGAAGCAAAAGTTGAAATGCTGATGACCGAGTGCGACGGCCATGCCGACACCCAGGATGCTGATATTCTGGCTGCCCGCAAGCGCTTTGACGAGCTGGTTGCAGAATATGAACCGGAAGTCAAGCGCGAAGCCGAGGCTGTGCGCGAAGCTGGCGGCCTGTTCATCATTGGCACTGAACGCCACGAAAGCCGCCGTATTGATAACCAGCTGCGCGGCCGTGCCGGCCGTCAGGGCGACCCCGGTGCATCCCGTTTCTTCCTGAGCCTGGAAGATGACCTGATGCGCATTTTCGGCGGTGAGCGCGTGCAGGGCCTGATGGATACCCTGGGCCTGGACGAGGATGTGCCCATCGAGAACAAGCTCATTACCAACACCATCGAGAGCGCCCAGAAGAAGCTGGAAGCCTCCAACTTTGCCATCCGTAAACAGGTGCTGCAGTACGACGACGTCATGAACCAGCAGCGCGAGATCATCTACAAACAGCGCCAGATGGTGCTGGACGGCGAGGATATCTCCGACAAGCTGCACGAGATGATGAAGCAGTCCATCGACGAGACCTGCGAGTCCTTCCTGAGCGGCGAAACCGCCGACGATTGGGATTTTGCCGCCCTGCGCCGCCACTACCTGAACTGGCTGTGCCTGCCCACTGATTTCAACTACACTGCCGAGCAGCTGAATGATCTGAAGCGCGAGGATGTTGCCAAGGTGCTGTATGAGCGCGGCATGAGCATTCTGGAAAGCAAGGAGCAGAAGTACGGTGCCCCCATGATGCGCGAACTGGAGCGTATCTGCCTGCTGCGCAATGTTGACTCCAAGTGGATGGAGCACATTGACAACATGGACCAGCTGAAGCAGGGCATGAGCCTGCGCGGTTACGGCCAACGCGACCCCATTGTGGAATACCGCATTGAAGGCTTTGCCATGTTTGACGAGATGATCGCCACCATCCGCGAGGATGCCGTACACATGCTGCTGACCATTGAAGTGCGCCAGCAGAACCAGGAGCCGAAACGCGAACAGGTTGCCAAGCCCACCGGCGAAGGCGCACCGGCTCAGGCTGGTGCCAAGGGTGCCACCCCTGTGCGCGTGACCAAGATTGGCCGCAACGATCCCTGCCCCTGCGGCAGCGGCCTGAAATGGAAAAAATGCACCTGCAAAGAGTATCACCCTGACCTGTAATTGAACCTTTTCCACCGTGCGGCGCGGGACTGACCCCTGCGCCGCACATTTTGATTTTATGATTGCTGCCTGCCCGGCTGCGGGCAGGCATAACGAGGTATTGTTATGAAAGCCAGAATCCAGCAGGAACCGCGCGGTAATCATCAGGCAGGTGATGTGGTTTTCGGCCACAATTTTCTTGGTCAGCTCCAGCACCTTATCTGCGGTGGCGGGGTCCAGGGCCGCAGTGTGCTCGTCCAGCAACAGCAATTTGGGGGTAACCAGGGTGGCCATCAATAGGGTCAGCGCCTGGCGCTGGCCGCCGGAAAGCAGGCCGACCGGCTGTTTCATCCTGTTCTCCAGCCCCAAGCCCAGCTGGACCAGCCGATCGGTAAACAGTTCGCGGTCCGCCTTGGTAATGCGGGAAAACGGCGAAGTATGGGTGGAAGCGCGCAGATAGGCCAGGGCCAGATTTTCCTCAATGGTCATGTTGGGGGCAGTGCCTTTGAGCGGGTCCTGGAACAGGCGGCCAATCGCCTTGGAGCGGCGGAAATCCGGCTGGAAGGTCATATCCACCCCATCCAGCAGAATACTGCCGGTATCCGGAATAAAGCTGCCTGCAATGGCATTGAACAAGGTGGATTTGCCCGCGCCGTTGGAACCCACAATGGTAGCGAACTCGCCGCTTTCCATATGCAGATTGATATCGGTCAGCGCTTTTTTCT
>VOFH01000234.1_pt1 | contig 136290 bp, 227 predicted proteins | sample 5384091 | NCBI WGS metagenome assembly VOFH01 (sample SAMN12384727, study PRJNA508395) | human gut metagenome | isolation source: healthy gut G | host: Homo sapiens
GGACACTGTCGCGGTAACATCCAACGCTTGTCCCCAGAATTGCCTGCGGCGAGATTGTTGCATACATTCAGGCGAAATTTACACCATATCTCCTCCTGAATGTACTCGGTCGACCGGAAATGAATCCCAGTATCTGTAAACAACGCTTCCACCGCTCTCACGCTCACTGTCAAACGGTGCAGATGGCTCTCCAAAATAATTTCCAGTGTGGTCAGCGGATCAAAATGATAACCATCATCCTCTTTGTGTGAAGCCACTTTGATCAGTGCCGGTAAGACATGCTCCGTGCCCACTGTTCTTCCGATTATTTCTTCACTGTCGACTCCATTCATCAGGCTCATGACCACTGTATGTTCACCCGTTGTTTTTGTATACTCTTCAATGTGCCTTCCAGTGAACCGTATTTCAAAGCAACCACCAGCAGATCCACATTATGTGCTTCTTCTGGTGACCACACCTCCGGATGGTAAATCCTGCCATTATTCGCACATCCATTTTTCCTTAGACGATCCGCTCTTTCTCCTCGGCAATCACGCCAAGCCGGACTTCCGGTTTCTGTGAAAGTCCCCAGATCACATAGGAGCCTACCGCCCTGCACCTAAAACTGCAACTGATTTTATCTTCATCTTCTATCTCCTTTCGTTTTACGGATACTCATATTCTCATTATACTTTTTTACAGAAAATAGATCTCTTCATTCCGCCATATGTATCATATATTAACTTGCGACTCAATCTTTACAACAAAGATTTTTATTATAACAGGAACAAATATCTTCATGTTTTTGCAGAAAAAAAGAGACTCCACAAGGCAATGTCATTAAGTTAAGATGACCAATCAAGATCTTAGCATCAGAAATGATGCTGGGCCTTGGCCTGTAATTAAGAACATCTTGATTGCAAGGATGTAACGCATATGAGCAATTATATTAATCAAGTTTCAGATTCTCTAAAGAATCATATTTCGGAATAGCTAACAATCCATGTTTATTTCTTCGAAACCCCAATGTCGATTTCTCTCGAAAACGGAAAATTGATTTCAAAACTTTTATTTGAGATGGGGAATAGAAACTTCATTCAGAGAATTAAAATATGCCATAGGATTAACAAGTTTCCATGCACGAAAACCAGATTTTATTAAACAAGGAATATATGCGCGATTACTTTTTGTATAACTATTGTGAATTAATAACAACACATGTAATAAAACAAATGAAAAACAATGATAAAACAAAACAGGTGAACTTTACAATCGCCATTTATATTTGTAGAAAGGACGCATGAAAAAACTCGTTTTTCACACGCCCTTTCTGATATTTTTGATTCTCTTTTTCTGTCGCAAAATAATAAACCACCTCTTGGTGAGCAGACCAACTTTTCGCATATTCAGCTTTTTCCTTGCGCTCTAAAGCGAGTTTTTCTTTCAGATTATCCTCTCGTGTGTCATCAAAAACTACGGATGCTTTATCGAGGAACTCCTTCTTCCAGTTTCGGAGAAGATTCGGCTGAATATTGTTTTCGGTTGCGATTGTATTTAAGTCTTTTCTCCTTTGAGCAGTTCAATCATTAATTCTGATTTGAATTTGGCGGAGAAATCCCTATCCTTTTATTCAATCCCCATTACTTCTCCTAGTGCAAGCACCGCATTTCTTACGCATTCGGACATTCACAGAGTACCTTTCCTGTGCCGACGCCCTTCAACTCCCTGCAGATCGTTGCTCCGCATTTTTGCTGAAACTTTGCAAGGATTTCTTTGGAATAACGAGGCGTTCCGGCTCCGGCGGTCAGGATTCCGGCGGTCATCACAGCTCCTATGAGTGCCCCGCAAGTTGCTTCCAGACATCCCATTCCAGCTGCATAGCCTGCGGTTAATTTCATCAGTGTCTCATCGTCCAATGAAAGCTTATCTTCAAATACTTTTACCACTGCCTGGGAACAGTTGCATGCTCCGGCAGTTTTTAAATCTGCAGCTTTTTTGCTGCGCGTTCTTCGATTGTCATATTCAGTACCTCTCTTATTTTATTCAATCTGGTAAAATTTTTTCAAAGGCTTCGCCTCAGTCTTAGCTGCTCTCTGAAAAAATTCCGGTATATTCTCCATATACCTGTAAATATACACAGGGAACAGACTGATGCCTGTTCCCTGCCTGTTAATTCCTATTATAACATAAATCTGTTAGAATCCCATCCACTTTTTTCAGAATACCGGGACACATTCTTTTAAATTTGATACATTCTGAATCCTAGATCATCTCTAAAAATGCAGCAATTCGTGTATCCAGCTGTCCGATATCTGCCTGAGAATAATCGGTCTCTACATGGATATACGGAAGTCCTTTAGATTTTACAAATTTCTCAATGCTCTTTGCCTCAATATTGTAAGTATGACATGCCTGAAGTGTCATTTCTACTACACCCTCGATATTATACTCTTCAAAGGAGTCTTCCCATCAGTTCAATACGGTTGTTATCTGGTGTCATAACGGAACATCCGATTGCAAGATATCTCTCTGCAATTGCTTTGTAGATGTCCTCTGCATCTTCATCGATGAGACGGTCAACAGATTTTGCACCTCCACAGTTTTCATAGACTACAACATTTCCACCGTGTTCTTCGATGGCTTTTACAACCTTCATCGGTGCACCGCTGCTTTGGACATCCGGTTAAAAGGATACGTTTCTTTCTCTCTGGTTTTTCCCTTCTTCGTATTCTTTCATCAGCTTTTCACGAAGAGCATCAATTTCTGCCGGCATCTTTTCTTTATCGAATTTGAACTGGCTTCCATAGAGAACACCGAACAGCTGGGAACCGTTCATCGGAGCCGGATCATTTTTCATAACTTCGTAGAATTTCTTCAGTGCAATACGTCCCTGGTTGGATACATGAACAGCATGGCGCACTTTTTCTTCTGTGATCTCTACATTAAATGTCTTTTCCAGATATTCTTTGAAACGGATGATCTCTTTTGTCCACAGTTCCAGGGAATCTTCTCTGTGAGTTTGGAAGTTCCATGATATAGACATTTTTGAATTCTTTCATCAGTTCGTACATCTTTTTCTTTCCATCACAGGTTGTCTCTCCGACTACCACGTCTGAGAAATAGAAGAATGGACATTTGTCAGATACGGCAAAACCGTAACTTGCCTTTACCATCGGGCACAGATTCTTCGGCAGATCCTTTTCTGCGATCGGGATCGTTTCATCGGATGTAGAGCAAAGTCCTACGGTAACTGCTCCCATAGCCATTGCGATTTCCTGTGGAAAGTAGGTACAGTACGCACCTACAACCGGAATTCCTTTGTCCTTTACTTCTTTCATTACCAGGAAAGATCTCTGTCTCTGCTCTGCAAATTCTTCAAAAAATCTCCGGCAGCTCTTTTACTAATTCCATTTTTATTTTCCTCCTTTATTGTATGCATTTTAAGCATTGAATACATATTTATCCAGACGGTCAAATGCTTCTTTCACTCTGGATGTCGGCAGTGCAAGGTTCATACGGATATACCATTCACCATGGAATGGCTTTCCGTTCTGCCAGAACACACCTGCTTCATATCCCATCTTCAGAACGTCTTCCAGGCTCTTATCATGTGCCTTGCACCATTCTTCACAGTTAACAAACAGCATATAGGTTCCCTGCGGTCTGGTTACGGAAACACCTTCAAAATGTTTGTCGATATAATCACATGCATAAGCGACATTTTCCCCGATCACTTCTCGAAGCTCGCCTACCCATTCCTGTCCTTCTGGTGTATACGCACCCATCAGTGCATGCATGGACAGCACATTCATCGAATTGTAATGGCAGAGGGAGGACTCTTTTTAAAACTCTGTCTTTCAGGCGTTTGTTGTATATAATATGATAGCTTCCGATCAGTCCGGCAAGGTTGAAGGTCTTTGATGGTGCGTATAAAGCAATCGTTCTGTTTCTTGCATCTTCAGATACAGACTGGGTTGGAATATGCTCGTTTCCATATAAAATAATATCGGACCAGATTTCATCGGAAATGACGGTCACATCGTATTTTTATAGATTTCCATTGCTTTCTCGATTTCCCAGCGCTCCCATACACGACCGGTCGGATTGTGCGGTGAACAGAAAATGGCTGCATGAATCTTGTTTTTCACGATCTTCTCTTCCATATCCTCAAAGTCCATCCGCCAGATGCCTTCTTCGTCCTTTTTCAGCGGACTGTGGATGATATGGGAGCCATTATTATTCAGTGTGCCGGTAAATCCTATGTAAGTCGGTGCATGGACAAGGACATTATCACCCTGTGAGCAGACCGCGTGAAGTGCACTTGCCACGCCGCCTAAAACTCCATTCTCATAACCGATATGTTCTTTTTTCAGTCCGGTCACATGATTCCGTTCTTCATGCCACTTGATGATGCTGTTGTAATACTCATCTCTGGTAATAAAATATCCATAGGTCGGATGTTTCGCTCTTTCAATGATCGCTTCGGTGATCTTCGGGAGTGCCGGAAAATTCATGTCCGCAACCCACATCGGAATGTAATCCAGCCCTTCTTTTTACTTCTACTTTTTTCCCCGGCCCAAGCATATTTGGAAGGATATCCACTGCAAGGGCATCTTTTTCCTTTACGGTCAATAATACTTGTAAAATCGTACTTCATTTTTTCTTTCTCCTCTGTTACATACACTTTTTTTCTTTTAGTCATCATACAGGTGACATGCCACCTGGTGACCTTTGGATACTTCTTTTTAATTCCGGACGGACTTCCAGGCAGATATCCATGCATTTGCTACATCTTCCGCAGAAACGGCAGCCTTTTGGTGGATCGATCGGGCTTGGCACATCTCCGGTGAGAAAATGACGTCCCCGGCTTTTTGCCAGATCCGGATCGGCGATCGGAATTGACTCCAGAAGTGCCTGCGTGTACGGATGATACGGCTTTTCATATAATTCCGCAGACCGGTGAAATTTCCACCAGCTTTCCAAGATACATCACTCCGATATTATCGGAAATATGCTTTACCATGGCAAGGTCATGGGCGATAAACAGCATCGTCAGATGCCGTTCTTTCTGCAAGGTCATCAGGAGGTTCATGATCTGCGCCTGGATAGATACGTCAAGTGCTGAAATCGGTTCATCACAGAACAGAAATTCCGGGTTAACTGCAAGTGCCCTTGCAATTCCGATTCTCTGGCGCTGTCCACCGGAAAATTCATGGACATTTCTGGTAGCATGCTCGGCATTTAAGCCAACCATCTCTAGAAGTTCCATCACCCGTTTCTGCTCTTCTTCTTTACTTTTTTGTCAGATGATGGATCCGCATCCCTTCACTTACGATCTGATACACTTTCTGGTGTGGATCCAGCGAAGCATACGGATCCTGGAAATGGTCTGCACCTTCTGTGTAAATGCATTTCTCTCTGCTTTACTCATCTGATGCACATCTTTTCCCTGATACAACACCTGTCCGTCTGTCTTCGTAAGGATTCCGGTACAGGTTTTCCCGCAAGTCGTCTTTCCACATCCTGATTCTCCTACGATTCCGAAAGTTTCTCCTTTATGAATCGTAAAAGACACGTCATCAACTGCCTTTAAAACACGTTTATGACTTGCCGGAAAATATTTTTTCAGATTTTTACTTCTAATACAACTTTTTTTCTATCATGCGTCTGTCCTCCCGAACGGAACACCGCTTCTGTCAGCACGTGGATCCATCAGCCAGCACGCAACGCTGTGCTCATCCGTAATGTGCGTAACTTTCGGTTTTTCTTCTTCACAGATTTTCATTGCATATGGACAGCGCGTGCAAAAACTGCAGCCTTTTGGCGGGTAGATCATATCCGGTATATTTCCTCAATGGTATTTAAAATTGTTTTGTCTTCATCATCGATCCGCGGAACGGACTGGAGAAGTGCCCATGTATACGGGTGCTGCTGGTGATAAAAGATATCCCTTGCCGTTCCTCTTTCCACGATTTCTCCGGCATACATGACGATGATCTCATCAGCCATATCTGCAACCACTCCAAGATCATGTGTGATAATAATGATGGACATACCAAGCTTTTCCTGCAACTCTTCCATCAGCGCAATGATCTGTGCCTGTATTGTCACATCCAGTGCTGTTGTCGGCCTGTCTGCGATCAAAAGTCGCGGATGTGTCACCATAGCGCAGGCAATCATCACTCTCTGACGCATTCCACCGGATAACTCATGGGGATATTTGTTCATACACCCTTCCGGATCCGGAACCCCGGTCTGCTTCAGCATTTCCAACGATTTCTGATAAATTTCTTCCTTCGAAAGACTACTCTCGTGATTCTTCAGATTTTCTGCAATCTGCTTTCCAACCTTCATCGTCGGATTTAAGGATACCAGTGCATCCTGGAAAACCATCGAGCATTCTTTTCCACGGAAGGTATTCCACTCTTTTTCCGTATACCCGGTAAGCTCTTTTCCCTGGTAAATGATCTTACTTTCCGGCTTTACCTTCCCGGTTTCTCGATCAGTCCCATCAGGGATTTGGCAGTTACGGATTTTCCACATCCTGATTCACCTACCAATGCAGTTGTCTTTCCTTTTTTACATCAAATGAAATTCCTCTTACAGACTGTACTTCGCCTGCATATGTAAAATAGGATACAGATAAATTCTCTACTTCCAATAATTTTTCCATCTTCTATCCTCCAGGCTTACTTTACAATCTTTGGTTCCAGTGCGGTTCTAAGGACATCACCAAGTAAATTGAAACTCAGTACTGTACACAGAATCAGAACTCCCGGAAATACCGCAAGTCTCGGTGCATCCAGAATATGTCCCTGCGCACTCTGCAAAGATACTTCCCCAGGAAGCTCTTGGAATCTGTACTCCAAGTCCAAGGAAACTTAAGGACGACTCCATCAGAATCGCATTGGCAATTCCAAGGCTTGCCGCTACGATGACCCATCCCATAATATTCGGTACAATATGTTCCACTGCAATCCGGAAACTTCCGGCTCCCAGATTCCTTTGGCATGGTCACATAATCTCTTTCTTTGACAGACATGGTTTCCGCCCTTGTAATTCTCGCCACCTGTGCCCAGGAAAAAGACTGAGTACCGCGATCAGAGTAAACAGGCCGGACGCAAGATCGTATTCAGTACAACCATCAGAAGCATACTCGGAAGTGCCAGGAAAATATCGGTGAAGCGCATCAGGAACATATCCACTTTTCCACCAAAATATCCAGAAGTAATACCGATTGCCGTTCCGAGGATTACAGTCATGATCATCGAACAAAAACCAACCGTAAGAGAAATACGTCCTCCGTAAAGTGCTCTGGTAAAATAGTCTCTTCCGTATTCATCTGTCCCGAAAATATGCTTTGCAGAGATTCCTGCAGTTTTTCAGCAACATTGATCTTATTCGGATCATATGGACTAAGCGGTGCCAGAATGGAAGCTATGATAATGATCAGGAGAATGATGATACTCACCAGTGCAATCTTATTGGAAAAAAAGCTCTTTTTGATATCTTTCCACACACTGTGATCATATGAAATCAACTCCTGGGTTTTCTTTTTTTCAATTCGTTTAAATCTAGTATCAGTCATTTGCCATATCCTCCCTCTTGATTCTCGGATCTGCAAATGCATACAGAATATCTGCAATAAAGTTACCGACAACCAGAATAATTCCGGACAACATGACGTATGCCATAATCACCGGATAATCACGGACACCGATCGCAGTCATTGCAAGGGTACCTATTCCCGGCCATCCAAAAACACTTTCAATGATAAACGATCCACAGACTATGGATGCCAGATTCATTCCAAGCAATGTGATGATCGGAAGCAGTGTATTTTTCAAAATATGTCTTTTTAAAAGTTTTCCACCTGTCGTTCCTTTTGCTTTTTGCCGCAAGAACGTATTCTTCTCCAAGCTGTCCGATCGTATTAGAACGGATATAGCGGATAAAGACTGCCAGGTTGGAAAGGCTCAGGGTGATACATGGCATGATCATATGCTTCACCGTATCCAGGAACGATTCATTTCCCACTGAATGCATCCCCGATGACGGAAGAATATGAAGCTTTCTTTGCAAACACAATAATCAGCACCATTCCAAGCCAGAAAGACGGAATCGACATACCAATATAGGAAAGTCCACTGATGATATTATCAATCCAGGTATTCTTGCGGTATCCCGACCAGAGTCCGAGTGGGATTGCCAGAAGCACAGAAAGAACCAATGCGGCTCCCATCAGCCGCAGGGTTGCCGGAAGACGCTTGATGATCTGCTCAGATACGGAAGTATGGTTTGCAAGAGAAATTCCGAAATCTCCTTTCAGCACTTCTTTTGCCCATCCCCAATACTGCTCCGGCATACTTTTGTTAAGTCCGAGATTCTCTCTGATTGCTTCTTTTTCCTCATCTGACATCTGTTCATTCAAATACATACCGGAAATATCTCCCGGTCCGCATAGATCACGGCAAATGAAATCAAAATCGTGACAATAATCAGCTGAATCCCTTTCTTTACGAAATATTTTGCCATATTTCTTTTCTCCTTTAAAAGAGGGACCGGCACAAAGGTCATCTTGTGCTTCAGCCCCTCTTCGTCTGCTAAAATACGATATAATTAGTCTACTTTGATCTTCAGGTAATCAACGAATTCCGGAACAACCGGTACTGCATCCAGACCTGTTACATTTTTCTGAGATACCATCACATAATTGGTGTAAGTAAGTGGGTATTCCCAGTATTCTGATAAAGTCAGATCCTGCAGATCATTTGCAAGCTGCTTTGCTTCTTCTTTGTCTCTGCTTTGCGTTTACCTTTCTTTGCCAAGCTGTCCGGCTTCATCACTGAATCCCCATGCTTTGGAGTCGCTGTTGATGTAGCTGTAAGCCTGTCCAAGACTGCTTCCACGCTCAGAATCCCATCCATTTGTACCAAGATCCCACTGATCTTCTTCCCCTGACTGGAACATAATTGCGAAGAATCTCTGGAAGAATGCGTTGGAATCCAGACCTTCTACATCAAGCGTTACGCCGATTTCTGCGAGTCGCCGCTGAAGAACTGTTGCAACTTCTTCCATGTTCGGACGGTCTGCATTGTAAACATATTTCAGAGTTGTTCCTTCGATTCCTGAAGATTTGGCAAGTTTCTTTGCTTCTTCAAGATCCTGCTCGTAACCTTTGCAGTCTTTGTTGTAAAGAGACTGATCTGGTGTCAGAAGACTGTTTGCAACCGTTGCAAGTTCGTCACTTCCGTATGCGGTATCGATGATCTCATCTGCATTGATTGCAAGGAAGATCGCTTTTCTTGCATCTTCTGTAAGTTTGTCTTTTGCAGGTCCGTAAGGATTGATCTGCAGGTAATTCAGTCTTGCTTCTGAGAAGGAGCTGATATTGTAATTATCGTCACCTTCATATTTTTTCAGTTCTTCCGGAGTTGTAATTCTCATGTAAGAGATTTCTCCGTTTTCAAATGCAACCTGTTTGGTGCTTCCGGAACCGATCGTCTTCATAACAACTTTCTTAACGCTCGGTGTTTCTCTGTAATAATCATCACGTGCAGTATATACGATACTGTCATCATTGATCTCTGCTACCGTGTAAGCTCCGGAAGTAGCCATATCTGTGGAATTAAAGTATCCGCTTCCTTCTACTTTTGTATAATCATTGTCAAATGCGTGTGACGGATAAATCATCATTCTGCCAATTCTTTGCTGTATAAGTTGCATATGGTTCAGGAAGGACAATTTCCAGTGTCTTATCATCTTTTTTGTTAAATACAACTTCCTGTTTATTGATTGTATTATAAGAAGATTTTCCACCAGAATTTCTTCCGGCATAATTCATTGTAAATAAGATATCATCTACAGTAACCGGTTCGCCATCGCTCCAGTTTGCTTTCTCATTCAGATGAATGGTGTATGTTTTGGCATCTTCTGAAATATCAAGCTTATCTGCCAGATAATATTCGATTCCATCCTTTGTTTCTACAAATAATGGTTCAAAGATCGGACGAACCAGAGAGGTCTGGTCATCACTGGCTGTACTTGGCTCCAGAGATGTTGGCATATAATTCAATGCAACTGTAAAAAGTCCCATCACTTTTGCCTCTTTCTTCGTGTCTTCTGTCTTTGCGCTGCTGTCTTTCTTGTCAGAACTTCCACCACATCCGGCAAGCATACCGACTGCTAAAATTCCTGCACACAATAATGCGAGTACTCTTCTTTTCATTTTCCTTTTTTCCTCCATGGTATTTTCCTTAAGTTGTTCTGTCTGTGTATCCCCTCATTAACAACTCTTCAAAAAAATACTACCAAAATGTTTTTTTCTTTGCAAATAGCTTTTTTCTATCAATTTTTGTACTTATTGCTATCGTTTATCAATAATTCCAGAAAACGTTGATTTCCCGTTATTTTTGTATCTTTTAAGAATTTATTGCTTTTATCTATAGTAAAAAATATAACTTTTTACAATTTTTTTACCTTTTTGCAATGTGTATTGTATAATGATTACAAAAGATTTGTTAAATTTTTTCAACATGAAAGGTTTATAAATGAAAAATTATATGAGCAAAGCCCTGAAATGCAGCTGTCCGGCAAATGCCAGCTGCGCCATGTAAAATGCACGCACCACAAAGGATATCTGATGGAAGATCTTTCCATGATCAAAAGCGGATTTTATGAGATCAGCTTTTGTAAAAGCGGAGATTTTCTGTTCCGCATCGGCCAGAAACGGCATTTTATTACAAATGGCGATATTCTGGTTATTCCACCGGATATTCCACACTACTTTACTTCCAGTGATCTCGTTGCAAACTATTATGATTTTATCACTGTATGGCTGGAAAAATCATATATTTCCAATCTGAAAAGCCAGCTTCCGGCCCTTAAGGAATCTGTTTTCAATATTGACACACCTCATCTTCTTCATACTACCAATAAGCTGTGTAATTTTGAGGAAGAATTTGAAACCTTTTACCGGAATATGCTTCTTATGGGGAGCTTTCTGAAACCTATGCCTGTGGTGCATCCACCTGTCTTCTGGTAAAAGTCATTAACTATGCCCTGAAATATTCCAACGAATTTATTGAGATCGAATCCGATCAGACCAATCAGATCGTCCGCTATCTGGATCAGCATTTTCTGAAAGAAATCGGTGTGGAGGATCTGGCGCGTACTTTCCACATGAGCAAGAGCAGTCTGAACAAATTTTTTCAGAAACAACTGAATACGACCTGTCATCAGTATATTTTAAAGAAACGGCTGGCACTTGCGGTCTCGCTGATCCGGCAGGATGTTCCGCTTAAAACGGTTGCTGTCCAGTCCGGTTTTGGAGACTATTCTTCATTTTTTCGTTCTTTTAAGAAAATGTATCATATTTCCCCGACCGAATGTCAGGCAGACAATGAAAAACTGAAAAAGATCAAACATTAGCCGGGAGAATGACTTGTCTGAATAGTGTAGACATGCAAAAACTTCGGATATTCTGGATTTTCGCCAGTGATCCGAAGTTTTTCTTGTTTAATTTTTCTTTTTTGATTGTCTTTATTTCACCAGATGTACTTCTGCCTTCTTCTCATTCAGCTTCTGTGCAGTCTCATGCTCATTGACATAGATGCTGATATGTTTTTCTTTTGCAGGAAGTATCGTAATCTTCAGCAGTAAATACATGTCCGTCAATGATCACCTTTGTTCCATACGGAATCTCATCCGGGTCAACCGCAATGGTCTGCCCTTCAACAACCGGAGTTCCGGTTGCTTTGACTTTGCTTGCCTTCGCACGGCAAGTCTCGCAGGAACAATAATAATCAATTGTATACTCACCAATACTGTCTCCATACTGTTCGGCTGTAGCGTTCTGTTCGTTCACATCCGTGCCTTCCAGATTATAATTTTCTTCCAGGATTCTGGTTGCCCAGACAGCTTCCGGAATATATACCGTTCGAAATGATTCCCTGGTCTTCATTTGCAGCTTCGATGGTCTTTCCGTCTCCTGCATACATCACAACATGATGAACATAACCGTCTTTTGCATAGAAAATCAAATCCCCCGGCTGTGCGTCTTCAACCGGAATCTTGGTTCCATACTGGCTCTGATCTTCGGCTACTCTTGGCAGATTATAACCAAAATTCTTATAGATCTGCTGTACAAATCCGGAGCAGTCCGCCCCTTCTGTCAGGCTTGTACCGCCCCATACATAAGGATTGCCAATGAACTGTGCGGCAAAATCCAGCATTGCCTGGCGGATCGCATTCCCCGGTGTTCCCGGCTTTACAGAAGCATAGCTATAATAAAGTGCCTGGTTATCTTCCGGTGCGATCAGTTCTGTAGCTGTCTGGTAAGCACCTTCGCCTGCTGCTTCTACCTGCGCTTTTACTTCATCCCCAGTCTGAACAGCCTCTTTAGAGACAAACCCACGGACATCCCCGGACTCCACATAGATCCAGTCTTTCTCTGCATCCGCAAGGATATAACACAGATTACCCTGGGACATGGTTCCGATCACACGTGACTGTCCATTTGCCTCTTCCTGGATTGCTACAGTTCCATCCGACTTTGATGCATCTGCCAGTGCATATTTTTTCGTAGCCAGTGTCTGATTTACGGTTGCACGTACATGGGTAAATGCCTGATTTTCATTTGCCGGAACCGTTTCTTTTGCAAGGGATGCTGTTCCTTCGATTCCAGTGTATGCAATCTTGGCTTTTTTGCGGCTTTTTTTGCCTGCTTCTGGTATCCACTCAGCAGTACCTGTGCGGCATCTCCGATATAAAGCTCGGATTCTTTTACAAATCCTCTGACCTTTCCGGATTCTACATACAGCCATCCATTCTTTTCTTCTTTCAGAATGTAGAGAAGTCCATCCTGTGAAATTTCTCCGACAGAACGCACCTTTTCGGTCAACTGCCGGGATGCAAGGGACGCATTTAAAGTATCATCCTGCAATGCTACGGCAGTATCCGAGTTTAAGGATGACTTCTTTTCCGAAGTGTCTGCTGTGTTTTTAATGTCCCGGCAGAAAATGTATTAAGCTGTACTTTCTTTGCTGTTTTCGTCTTTTTCGCAGAAGATTTCGTCTTTGATTTCTTCGCCTTTACAGAAGTTTCCTTATGAAACAGTTTTTTAGCATCAGCTGTTGCTTCCTGAATATCACTTTCTGTCCGATCAGTATCAACGGCTCCATTGATATCCTCCGGAATTGCCTCACGTATGCTGATCTTTGTCTTTGCAAAAAGCATATTTTCTCGCAACTGTCCAGAAACGGAAATCTTCTTCGTATTCCGGAAGACTGACGATCTGCTGTCTCTTGACCAGTTCTTCATTGGTCATCTTGTGTTCACTATCCTGCGCATTTTTTCCTGCTCCTGCGCTTTGTTTTCTTCTGAGTCTTCTGTCTGGTCTTCCGAAGGCTGCTGTTCATTGTTCACATTGCCATCTGAAGGCTGTGGTGGTGTATCCGGATTGGCCGGATCTGTCGGTTGCTCCGGCGTAACCGGCACATCTGGATTAGCCGGGATTACTTTACTTCATCTCCTGTTATCGGATCAACCTTCCATCCTGTTTTCGCTGCATCACGCAGACCGGTATCTTCCAGATATCCAGTCTCTTCATTGTATCTGATTTCTTCATTATGAATCATCTCCAGGACAAGATCTGATACTTCTGTAAGTGTATCACGCCCATCAATGGATTTTGCCTGTAATTTTTCTCGATTTTCTGATCCATTAGAAGTAACCTCTGTAAGACCACTCTCTGCCGCCCAAACTGTTGCCGGAGCGCTGAAAGTAAGTCCGAAAACAAGTAATCCTGCTAGAATTTTTACTCCTGTCCTTTTTGCTACCTGTATATTTCTATATTTCAAAATCTGTTGCTCCTTCTTACAAATTCTGTAAAATGCAGTCCTTTTAGTCGAAACGCGACATTTTTATTTTACTACTCTTTGACAAAACCGTCCATATTTCATTAAAATATTTCTGATAAAATTTTTCAAACTCAGAGAGTCATTTCTTTCGGAAAATATTTTGGTAAAATGAAAAAGGAAATGTCCTGACATATTTTACGTCAGAACATTTCCCTGTTTTTATGGCTTTAGATAAACTCCGAAAGAACAAATTATCCTTCGCTTAATTTTTATTTAGCCAGATAAACTTCTGCATTCGTCACGCCGAGAGCAAGTGCTTCTTCATGGCTGTTCACATAGACATCAATGTGGTTTTTCTTGATCGCACCACCACAGTCTTCAGCAGTAAATACATGTCCGCCGATGATGACTTTTGTTCCGTAAGGGATTACACTCGGATCCACCGCAATGGTCTGTCCCTCAATGACCGGAGTTCCGGTTGCTGTGATCCCGTCTGCTTTGTTACAGCAGATTTCACATGCACAGTAATATGTAATCGTAAAATTGCCAAGATCTGCGCCGTACATCTCTTCTGTCGCATTGACTGTTCCGATTCCGCCACCTGCAACAGTATAATGATCGTCCAGGATCCGGGTTGCCCATACTGCATCTTTGTTATAAACAGTTCCGTAAATGATTCCCGCATCTTCATTTGCTTTGCTTCGATCGTCTTTCCATCTCCAGCATACATCACAACATGATATACATAACCGTTCTTTGCATAGAAGATCAGGTCTCCCGGCTGTGCGTCTTCTACTGGAATTTTGGTTCCATACTGGCTCTGATCCTCGGCAACACGCGGAAGATCATATCCGTAAGCCTTGTAGATCTGCTGTACAAATCCGGAACAGTCCGCCCCATTTGTCAGACTGGTTCCGCCCCACACATAAGGATTACCGACAAACTGGGATGCATATTCAATCATTGACTGGCGGATCTCACCACTCGGCGTTCCTTCTTTTGTAGAAGTCAGCGTATAATAAAGAGCCTTATTATCTTCCGGATCCATGTTTTTATCTGCTACCGAATAGGAATCAGCTCCTCTTTCTGTCACCTGTGCTTTGGTTTCAGCATCTGATTTCAAATACTTCTTTTCCGCAAAGCCTCTGACATCTCCGGATTCTACATAAACCCAGTCTGAATCTTCATCTGCGAGAATGTAGCAGAGCTCTCCTGCTGTCATTGTTCCGACAACTCTGGAATCCGCATTCTTCTCCTCCTGAATATCCAGGATTCCTTTTTTATCAGTATCTACCTGTTCGCTTACCAGTGCCGGTTCTTTATCTGCAACCGTCTGGTTCACCGTCGCACGGAGATAGGTATATGCCTGATTATCTTTTGCATCTATCAGTGCCTGTGCCGTCTTTGCGGTTCCCTCGATTCCGGTATAGTCTTTGTTTTCTTTGGAAGCTTATAACCTGGCCTGTGTCTGATAGACATCCAGAAGTTCCTGTGCCACATCTTCCGTATAAATTTCAGACGCCTTTACAAATCCCCTGACATTACCGGATTCCACATACAACCAGCCATTGTCTTCTTCTTTCAAAATATAAAGAAGCCCGTCCTGCGAAATCGTTCCGACCGAGCGGACCTTTTCTTCCATCTGCTGTCTTTGCCAGGTCAGCAGTCACTTTTGCCGCCTGTTCTTCTTTCTGCTTCTGCAGATCCTTCTCAGCCTGTCTTGCTGCTTCAGCTCTTTTTCCAGCTTTCAGATTGGTCTGATTCGGCGCCTCTGTTTTTAATTTCGCTGATGAAAAAATGTTGAGTCCGGTCAGTTTGATCTGTGTAGATTTTTTACACCTTTTGCCGTTTTTGTACGTTTCACTTTTTTCGTGTTGTATTTTTGATTCTCTATATCAAATCCGGCTCTCAGCTCTTTTGCATCTTTTTTGCCGCTTCAAGCTCTGCTTCTTTGGCTTCCTCGGAAGTATCTGCCCTGCCATCTGCAGCTTCCGGAATTTCCTCCCGTACATTGATCGCTGTTCTGGCAAATGCATATTTTCTTGCCACAGTCCAGAAACGGAAATCCTCTACCATCTCTGGGCTGCTTCACAATCTGCTGACGGTTGATCAGTTCAGAATTACTGACTGCAGTTTTTGATTCGTTCTGACCGGCTGCTTCTTCTGCTTTGCTGATCTCCTGTGTATGGTCGATCTCACTTCCCGGAATTGGGTCGGTCTTTGTATCTTTCCGGTCTTCGGAAGAATCTGCCTTATCAGTATCCGGTTTCTGAATCGGATCTTTGGAATCGGATTTGCCGGAATCCGGGCTATCCGGATTTTCCGGAGTGCCTGGTTTTTCCGGTGTCTCTGGATTTTCCGGTGTATCCGGCTTTTCTGGAGTTTCTGGTTTTCCGGTGTCTCTGGATTTTCCGGTGTATCCGGCTTTTCTGGAGTTTCTGGTTTTTCCGGTGTATCCGGTTTTCTGGAGCCTCTGGAATTTCTGGATTCTCCGGGGTTTCCGGAGTCTCTGGATTTTCTTGATTTCCAGGGTGTCCGGTATGACTGGTGTCTCCGGAACATCCGGTGTCTCTGTCAGGCGTTCTCCTGTCTCCGGATCCACTTTCTGACCAGTCGAGGTATCTTCCAGATAGCCGGTTTCATCATTCAGCCTGACTGCTCCTCTTTCCATCATTCCCCGTACATAATCAGATACACCCACAAATACTTCCGATCCATCTGTCTTTTTTGCCTGCACTGTATTCTCTGCCACAACGGCCGTTTCTCCATCATCGGCAAATACCGCCATTGGCGAACCAAGAGCCATTCCAAATGCCAGAAGACTTGCCAGTGTCTTTGTCCTGATCCTTTTGATATAAATTTGTTCCTAAACTTCAATAATTGATCCTCCTCTCGTAAATAGACTATAAGTTGTATGTTAATTTTTGAAGTTTTCAAAAATTCTTCTTCGCATTAACAATTGCATTAATAAAATGTATGAAACATTAAATTTAGGAGTTCCATTCATCTTTTGTTTGATTATTTTTAATTATAGCACAAATTTAACCATATGTGGTGTTTTTTGGTAAAAATACACAATTTCTACATTTATGGTTCCTGTTCATATTACTTTGTCAATATGTTACCTTGTTATGATCTGGATGATTGTCTTATCCGTTTCACGCATTCCCTTCTTTGCAAGCTCTCCGATATTGCGGATTGTATTTTCTACAAGTCCGTCTCCTCCATAGAACTGCTTTCCTATCTTCTCTTACCAGTTCCCAGTCATAATATCCGGTTGGTACTCAATCTGTGACACGATCTGTGAGGGCGTATATTTCCAGATTTTCTCTCCTGTATAATCTGCCGCCACAAACATCCCAAAGATAAGGAAACTGATAAACATCCGCGCAAAGAAACTGCTTCCGCCATTTTCTTCTGAAGAATGTTCTCCATATAATCCCTGTATACATGCTGATACCTTGGATGCACCGCCGGGATACTGCCTTTTCTCCATTTTTGACGTGACATCCTAAGCAACTCCTCGCGGCGTTCCTGTGATTCGTTCATTCCAATCTCTCCCTTCTGCTAAAGCATCCAATTAAAATGAATGTGCCTCGGTGTATTCTACGCCGAACGCAGTTACTTGCAACATTCTTCTTTGCGCGAGTGCGCATCTTTGGCAGGTAGTTCTTTTCATTTACCAGAAAGTTCTTTCCCCAATTTCAGACAAACAAAAAGGACATATACCTCTACCTCAGTATATGTCCCACATCTTTTCACATATGCAATTTTTACCGTTTTGCCATCTCTTCCATGATGTCATCCCAGGTGATCCCCCGTTCTGCCATCAGCACCATCATATGATACAGGAAATCACACATTTCATATTTGACTTCTTCCTGGTTCGGATTCTTCGCCGCAATGATGATCTCGGCAGCCTCTTCTCCAACCTTCTTCAGAATTTTATCAATACCTTTTTCAAACAGATAGTTCGTGTAAGATCCTTCCTTTGGATGCTCTTTGCGATCCATGATCGTATGATACACGCTCTCGAATACCTGCTGCGTATTGATTTCTTCATACTGATCCCCTACGATTGGCTGGAAGAAGCAGGTCGGATTGCCGGTATGACATGCCGCGCCCTACCTGATCGACTTTTGCAAGCAGGGTATCTTTGTCACAGTCGATGGTCAGGGATTTGACATACTGAAAATGTCCGGATGTCTCGCCTTTTGTCCAGAGACTCTGTCTGCTCCGGCTGAAATAGGTCATCCGTCCGGTTTTCACTGTTTTTCAAATGCCTCCTGATTCATGTATGCCACCATCAGCACTTCGGACGTCTTATAATGCTGTGTGACAACCGGAAGTAATCCATCGGAATTTAATTTAAATTCGGAAAAATCCATCAGACTCTCAAAGGATGTCATACGAATTCCTTTCTGGCTGCACTCTTCTTTGAAATCAGCACAATTGATTTTTCTCTGACTCACATACATTCCAGAAAGTCCTTTCACACCCGGGCATTCCAGGATCTTAAAAAGCTCTTCCTTTTCCAGTGTATCGGTCACAACCACACACGGAATATCTGTAATATTTACAACGGAATTCAGATCCAGACGGTGCATAAATACAATCTGGCTACTGTAAGTCTGGATCAGATGCTGCTGCTTAAATAATGCATCAAAAGTCATTCAGTGACACCGCGATCTTCTCTTTTCCAAACCTTTTTTGCCACCTCTTCGATCAGTTTCTGTGAATCCGGCTTTGAAAAATTCAGCATGGCACGCTTTGCACCGGTGTAGAGGATTTTCTTTACATCCTCCTGCCGCTTTACATTTCCTCCGGCAACCATCGGGATCCGAATCACGCGGTTGATCTTTTTCATCAGTTCAATGGACTCATCATGATCCTGGTCCGTATTTGACAGGTCAAATACCAGAAGTTCATCCGCCCCTGTTATCGCTGTACTCTTTTGCCAGCGCGATTACATCTTCAGATACAACTGTCGGGTCATCAAACCATTTTACCGCCTTCCTCCAAGGATAAAAATGCAGGGAATCAATCTTTTATAACTCATACGAGAAACTCCTTTTATCTTTTACAGACTGCCTTTTGTAGACCACACTTCTTTCATCCGTGGTTCTTCGGATACAGCCATATCAAGCGCTTTTCCAAATGCTTTAAATAACGCCTCTGCCATATGATGGTTGTTGCCGCCATCCAGGACTTTCAGGTGCAGGTTCATTGCACCGCTGTAGGAAACCGCATAGAAAAATTCTTTACCATCTCCGTGTCCAGTTCTCCTAATTTGTCACAGGTAAACTCTGCGCCAAAATTCAGATATGGTCTTCCGGAAAGGTCGATTGCCGAAAGCACCAGCACCTCATCCATCGGAAGCATAAAATATCCATACCGCTTGATTCCTTTTTTATCTCCCAGTGCTTTTTGCAATGGTCTGCCCAAGCACGATTCCGGTATCCTCGATTGTGTGATGGCAGTCCACCTCAGATCCCTGTGACTTTGAGTTTCAGATCAAAAAAGTCCGTGTCTTGCAAAGCCGGAAAGCATATGGTCGAAAAACCGATACCAGTAGAAATGTCAGTCTTTCCTGTTCCGTCCAGATTCAGTGTCATCTCGATCTGTGTCTCTTTTGTCACACGACTGCAGGATGCAACTCTGCTCTCCATCTTTTTAGTCCTCCTCTTCAAAACGTACATGGATCGAATTGGCATGCGCAGTCAGCTGTTCCGCTTTTGCAAAGCTTTCGATATCCTTATGTACCTTCTGCAGTGCTTCTCTTGAATAAGAGATGATACTGGATTTTTAATGAAATCGTCTACAGAAAGCGGGGAAAAGAATTTAGCGGTTCCGTTTGTCGGAAGGATATGGTTTGGTCCGGCGAAATAATCGCCCAGTGGCTCGCTTGCATATTCTCCGATAAAGATAGCTCCTGCATTGCGGATCTTCGTCATCACTTCAAATGGATTTTTGTCTGGATTTCCAAATGCTCGGATGCGATCTCATTTGCCACGTCGATCACATCTTCCATCGTATCGGCAACCAGAATATATCCGTAATTATCCAGAGATTTGGAAATGATCTCTGCTCTTGAAAGTTCTTTTAAGAAACCATCTACCTGATCGGATACCTCATGTGCCAGCTTTTCACTTGTCGTAACAAGAATTGCGGAAGCGAGCTCATCATGCTCTGCCTGAGACAGCAGATCTGCTGCAACGTATCTGGGGGTAGCGGTCTCATCTGCCAGTACCAGGATCTCGCTGGGGCCCGCAATGGAATCAATGCTGACATAACCGTATACTGCTTTTTTGCAAGTGCTACATAGATATTTCCAGGTCCCACAATCTTGTCAACCTTCGGGATACTCTCTGTTCCGTAAGCAAAGCTGCAATTGCCTGTGCACCGCCGACCTTGTAGATCTTATCCACACCGGCTTCTTTGGCTGCAACCAGTGTATTCGGACTTACTTTTCCATTTTTTCCAGGAGGCGTTACCATGATGATCTCATCCACACCGGCAACCTTTGCCGGCATCACATTCATCAGTACCGAAGACGGATAAACTGCCTTTCCTCCCGGCACATACACGCCGACTCTGTGAAGCGGTGTGATCTTCTGCCCAAGAATGGTTCCGTCCGGTTTACTGTCAAACCAACTGTTCTGACGCTGTTTTGCATGATAACTTTCGATATTGTCTTTTGCTTTGCGGATGACTGTAAGAAGTGTATCATCAACCTGCGCATATGCTTCTTCAATTTCTGCATCTGTGACTTCAATCGTATCTGCAGTAAGCTCTGCCCCATCAAATTTGGCAGTGTATGCAAAAACTGCCGCATCTTTTTCTTCTTTTACTTTATCTAAAATTTCTTTTACGCTCGCCTCATACTGTCCATAATTGTTCGGACTTCTTTTCAGCAGATCTTCCAGCAGATTTTTCTTTGTATCGCTGTTCAGCTTTTTGTATTCTCATGTGCATTAAGCCTCCCTTTTTAATATACTTCTGAGTTTATAAAAAGTTCCTTGATCCTGTCATTTTCCAGACGCATGCTGACCGGGTTTACGATCATACGCGCTGATAACGGGCAAACCTCATCGAGAACTACAAGTCCGTTCTCCTTCAGGGTGGATCCGGTTTCCACGATATCCACGATCACCTCTGAAAGGCCAACGATCGGTGCAAGTTCAATCGAACCGTTCAATTTGATAATCTCTACCGTCTGGTGTCTGGTATTATAAAAAATAATCCTTTGCAATATTCGGATATTTTGTTGCCACACGGATCAGTTCGTGATTCTCCAGATATTTTTTCGCATCTGCCGGTCCGCATACGCACATCCTGCATTTACCAAAACCAAGATCCAGTACCTCATGTACCTTCTTTCCCGCTTCCAGAATCGTGTCTTTTCCGACCACGCCGATGTCCGCCGCACCATATTCTACATAGGTCGGTACATCCGGTCCCTTCGATAAGAAAAATTTGAGTTTTAATTCTTCATTCACAAAAATCAGCTTTCTGGAATCTTTATCTTTCATTTCCTCACAGGTGATCCCCAGTTCTTCCAGAAGCTCCAGTGTCTGTTTTGAGCCGCCCCTTACAGAGCGCAAATGTCAAATATCTTGTGTCTTTCATCGTCTCACCCCTACCCTACAATTTTCTCTTCGCCGGTCATCAGGTTCACCATCTGCACATCTCCTTTCTGCGAAGATACAGCATGCTTCCTGCAAGACTGCGTTTTCCATAATCCACATAGAATTCCAGCGACTTATCGGATGCGTGCTGAAGGATCTGGGTATTCTTGTCCTTCCCTCTGAATTCCATGGCAAGCTGGATTGCATCCTTCAACCGTTCTTTATCATATAAGATCAGGGAACTCTTCTCGCCACTTGAGATCTGGATCTTCTGGCGGGAAAGTGCGCTCATCAGTTCATCTACTACGATCGCAAAACCGATCGCCGGCTCTTCTTTCCAAACTTTTCAACCAGGTGGTCATAACGTCCGCCTTTTACAATGGCATCCCCGGTCCCAAAGTGTATCCCCGGAAGATAATACCGGTATAATATCCGTAAATTCCGCTCATGCTCAGATCAAACGTAATGTACTGTTCCATTTTGTAGACAGATAAGATCGCGTAGATTTTTTCGAGCCGCCGGATTGCTTTCATCGCTTTTTTGCTTGGTGCTACCTTTTCGCGCCTCCTCCAGGATCTCCACACCACCGACCATCTCTGAAAGTGCAGAAAATGCTTTTCTTGACACCGGTTTTGCATCAGCCTCTTCTAAAGTTCGTCTGCACCGAAAAAGTTCCGGTTGTTAATCAACTCACGCAGACGTTCTTCTGTCTCATCATCAATCTCGGATTCCTCGATCAGACTCTGGAAAAAGTCTACATTCCCTATACTGATCTGAAATTCTTCCAGTCCGGCATTCTTCAGACAGTCAATGACAAGTGCCAGCATCTCCGCATCAGCATCCGCCGCATCCAGTCCGATCATCTCCGCGCCCATCTGGGTACTTTCCTTTAATCGTCCCTGATAACTGGAATGATTGATAAATGTATTCCCCCACATAGCAAAGACCTTGCCGGGAGCTCATCATCCTTAAATAAAGTTGCCGTCGCACGTGCGATCTGCGGAGTGATATCCGGTCTTAACACCAGTGTGTTGCCGTCTCTGTCAAAAAATTTATATAATTCCCTTGAAGGAATGGTTCCGATCTCTTTTCTGAATACATCAAAATATTCATACATAGGAGTCTGGATATCATGATATCCGTACAAATGCAGAGTCTTTGAAGTCGGTTCTGAAGTGCCAGTTTTTTGGCGCATTCTTCGTGATAAATGTCTCGGACCCCTTCGGGTGTATGTAATAACTGCTCCATAGATTGTAACTCCTCTTTTTTTGTTTATTTGTCACTTTAGTATGTTACCATATTAAAAACGTGACCTTGTTGTATTATACGAACTTTGACGCGGCTTGTCAAGCCTGCACACTCAAGTTCTATCCTGCTAATCTCTTTTCCATGCTTCTTATCTTTCTTCCCGGTGATCCAGATCCTTCTGGAACATCTCCAGATACGGAACGAATACGCCCTGCCTTAGCTGCAAAAATATTCCTCATCCAGTTCTTCAAAGCGTACGCTTTTCCGTCCGCCCTGCTTCATCCGCTCCCAAAAACTTCTATTTCTTCAAAACGCATATAATAAAGCAGGTTTTTGTACTGTAATAGATAAGAAAAAAGGAAATTCCATCCTGTTTTTCAAAATCCCGCATAAAAGTTCATCTGATGTTCATGGATATTGTGTAGTGGAAAGGTATCCATACTGCACTCTTTTGCGTCAAAACATACTGGGAATTCCCTGTACTGCTCCAATATAATCGACCGTACTGCGCTGGTCAAAATAGGCCAGCGTGATCTGTCGGTGATCTTTGTCCATTCGTACCGGAGTGATCGGTGTCGGGATTTTCTGAATGAGCGCCAGTCCCTGCTGCTGATAGCGTTCATTCGTCCGGTTAATAAAATCCTCCAGGGTTGAACCTCTTAGCCCTCTTGAATTCCAGGTTCCCATTCTAATCCTTCTCCTTTTATGATGGTTGTCAAATCCTTCCGGAAGAGGCGCGGTAAGCTCCTTTTCCGATACCTTTGCAAGCGCATCCTCTCTTTTCGGGAACTGCATTTTCCATGCATGTAAAGTTGATATTTTAACTTGCATATTTTTTCCTGAAAATAGAATTGACCTTTGGATTACCATACTTGCTATCCCCGATGATCGGATGACCGGTCGAACAGATGTGCACGGATCTGATGGGTACGTCCGGTGATCAGATGCACCTTCAGAATCGTCTGCTGACCATTATCCGCAAGCGGAATATACTCTGTGGCTATCGGCTTTGCCTCGCCTTTTGCTTCTTTCAGAATTTTCACCTGATTGGTCATCTCATTTTTCAGAAGATATCCTTCGATCTTCTGACGGTCTTTTATCACCCCATCCACGATCGTGAGATAATATTTTTCACGGTCCTGTCTCTTAAAATCTCGCTGAGCTGCTGCAATCCCGCAAGGCTTTTCCCTGCGGTTACAAGACCACTGGTATTCCGGTCCGGGCGGTTACAGACATGGGCGGAAAGTAGCAAGCTCAGCTAGTTTCAGATCGCCTTTTTCAGCAGATAAGCGAGCATATATTCATTCAGGGAAAGGTCAGACGGTGCTGCTTTCTGGGAAAGCATGCCTGATGGTTTGTTCAGGATCAGAATATTCGGATCCTCATAGATTACCGACAGCCGGTATGCTTTCCATTGCCCGTGCAAGATCTGCCGGAAGCTGCTTTTTCTGCTCCCGGTGCCCCTGCGAATTTCTGCCAGGTATCATCTGAGAGAAATACTTCAACCTGGTCTCCTTTTTGTCAGTTTTTCATTTCCCTGCGCTTTTTTCCCGTTTAACTTGATGTTCTTTTTCCGCAGCATCTTGTAAACAAAGCTCATCGGCGCATTACTTAAATATTTTCCAAAAAGCTTGTCCAGACGCTGTCCTGCTTCATTTGACGAAACGGTTATTTTCTGCATGCTTTTAATTCCTCCTGCCTTTTACAGTGAAATGTCCAGAAGGAGTCCTTTGATCATCTCTTCGTGTTTTCTTGTATCCTGCTGTTCTACAGAAGCAATGTTGTTCATTCCCTCGGCGCGGGTCAGAAATGCTTTGTAATCATGGAAAAGCTTGACCACCACCTTGTCGAACTGGTTCTGCTTCATAATGGATTTGATATGCTTTGCGGCATAGTCCACATCCACTTTTTCACCGGCACATAGCCACAGATCGTATTGTTGTAAATTGCAACAGCTGCTACCGGCATTGCCTTTTTCTCACTGGTGATCACAAGATCGTATGCAACGGTAAGTTCTTCGGTGACAGCCGAGATTTCAAGCTCAGTTGCCTCATCGATGGAATCATGCGGCATGACCATGATCAGATTGACTAGGATCCGGCTTGCCGGAAGACATCCGAGTACCGCTACTACAGTGAGCAGATTGAGCTTTGTCTTTGTTGTTACATAACCGGCGATCACCAGTGCGGCAACCAGTCCAAAAAGAGACAACAGCTTCCAGTATCAATAATCGTTTTCTTCTGCGCAGATAACCTGCATCTCCTTTTTGTATCTTCATCTTGTCTTTCGCTTACTCCTTCGTTATTTTCTCCATCATTGACATGGCTTTTTAAGATCATTCCATGCGGAAGCACTTTGGTAGTTGCTGCTTCTGCCCCTTTCATTGCCGTGCCATATACAGAAACCTCTTTTTTGTATTTGGCATCAATGAGCGCCTGCTTTACAACCTGTACCGGATCTGCCATCACAGCCTCTTTCATGCCACCGGGCAACTTCCCTGACACTTCAAAAACGGAGTGTCCACAGGTCCCGGCAGACCGCTGTGACGAAGATTCCTTTTTCCTTAAGTTCAGCTGCAAGGCTCCTTGAAAAGCTCAGTACATACGACTTTGTCGCTGCATAAACTGCGAATTTTGCCTGCGGGCAAAAAGCTGCTGCGCTTGCCAGGTTGATGATCCTGGTTCCTTTATGCATCCAGGGCAGACAGGTACAGGTCATCTCGGTCAGTCCCCGGCAGTTCAGGTCGATCATGCGGAGCTGAAGTTTCTTGTCTTCCTTTGCAATCTCCTCTACTGTCCCGGTCTTTCCGAATCCTGCTTTGCATTGACCAGCATAGGGATATCAGGATTCTGATTCTCCAGCCGGTTTTTCACCTGCTTGTATACCAGATCCTCTTCCATGTCCCCTGCAAAGATCCGGATATAGGTCTTGTGGCTTTTCTTGATCTCTTCCAGCTTCTTTTCACTGCGGGCAATCACCCAGATTTCGTCCAGTTCCCTGTAAAAACGTTCAATCTGTCTGACAAATTCTTTTTCCCATGCCGGAGGATGCCCCGGTAACAATCGCAATCTTCATAAGCGGTTCTCCTTTCTTCTGTGACTACTTCCGTTTGTGTACATTACGGATGGATTTCTTTTTCTGCAGTCTTGACGAGGACTCACCTCTGCCGTTTCCTGTAGATGCAGGCTTTGTATTCTTATGCCCTGCATTTGAATTTTTATAATTTCCGTTTGTCTTCCTGGATTTTTGTTATTTCCATTCGGGTTTTTGCTCTTTCGGTCCTCCGTGAGTTCCGCCATGGTTTCTTCCGCTGTATCCATTCTTCTCCTGCATTTTTTCCGAATGCAGTTTTCTCGGACGGATCAGACATTTTTCATCGAATCCTACCAGATCCATACGGTCTGCGATTCGCAGTGCCTCCATGACCAGATCATAATTCTTCGGATCCCGGTACTGGATCAATGCTCTCTGCATTGCTTTTTCATGCGGGTTCTTCGGTACATACACCGGCTTCATCGTCCGCGGATCTACACCGGTATAATACATACAAGTGGAAATCGTAGACGGTGTCGGGTAGAAATCCTGTACCTGCTCCGGCATATATCCAAGATCCCGCAGATATTCTGCAAGCTCTACCGCATCTTTCATTCTGGATCCCGGATGCGAAGACATCAGATACGGCACAAGATACTGTTTAAGTCCTAGCCTTTTATTGATCTTCTTGTATTTGTGGGTAAAACGTTCATAAACCGCATTTTCCGGTTTGCCCATCATCTGAAGAACATCATCTGCTACATGCTCCGGTGCAACTTTCAGCTGACCGCTGACGTGATACTGGCAGAGTTCTTTGAAAAACGTGTCATCCGGATCCGCCAGCAGATAGTCAAACCGGATACCGGAACGGATAAATACCTTTTTCACTCCAGGAATCTTTCTGAGATCTTTGAGAATGCGACAGATATTCTTTATGATCTGCGATCAGATTTTACACGGCTTTGGGAAAAGACACTGTTTGTTCGTACATGCCACGTATTTTAACTGTTTTTACATGCCGGTGCACGGAAGTTCGCGGTCGGACCGCCAACATCATGAATATATCCTTTGAATTCCGGATCTTCCTGCGAAATGTCTTTGCTTCAGCGATCAGTGATTCCTGGCTTTCGTGTCTGAATGATCCTTCCCTGATGGAACGTCAATGCGCAAAAACTGCATCCTCCAAAACATCCTCTGTTGCTGATCAGACTGAATTTAATCTCCCTGGATTGCCGGAACTCCACCTGCCGTCTCATAAGAAGGATGGTAGGTCCGCATATAAGGCAGTCCGTAGACATCGTCCATCTCCTGCTGGGTCAGCGGTTTTGCCGGAGGGTTCTGTACCACATACAGATGATCCGAATAGGGCTCAAACAGGCGCTTTCCGGAAAATGGATCTGTATTGCAGTACTGTCTGTAAAAGCTTTTTGGCGTACAGAAGCTTATCTTTTTCATCTCTTCATACGGTTCCAGAATCTCTGCATCATACACACTGTCCAGATTCTTGACCTTGCAGACCGTTCCATCGATATAATGTAATGTCCTTGATATCCAGTCCGGCATCGAGTGCCTCTGCAATCTCAATGATCGAGCGTTCGCCCATTCCATAAGAAACCAGGTCTGCACCCGAATCCAGAAGAATGGAACGTTTTAATTGATTTGACCAGTAATCATAATGTGCAAGTCTTCTAAGACTCGCCTCGATACCACCCAGAATGATTGGTGTCTTCTTATATGTCTGACGGATCAGATTGCCGTACACAACTGCTGCATAATCCGGTCTCTTTCCCATCACTCCGCCCGGTGTATAAGAATCCTGCTGCCGTCTTTTTTTGATACAGAATAATGGTTGACCATGGAATCCATATTTCCCGCCGACACCATAAATCCAAGCCGCGGCTCTCCAAATTCTGTAATACTTTCTTTATCCTTCCAGTCAGGCTGTGCAATGATCCCCCACGCGGAAGCCATGTGCCTCTAAAAGGCGGGTGATGATCGCATGTCCAAAAGACGGGTGGTCTACATAGGCATCTCCGCTTACATAGACAAAGTCTACCTGATTCCACCCCTCTCTTCCATCTCTTTCCTGCTGATCGGTAAAATCCATGATTCATTATAATACCTCGTATGTCTGATTGGTAATGTCTTCATAGCTGTGAATAAAATAGTCGGCAAATTCCCGCTTTTTCGCATCCTGTGGACGTGAAAACCAGTCGTCCACCGCGCACACACGCATTCCTGCATTTTTCCCGGCGAGGATTCCCATCGGAACATCTTCAAATACCAGACAGGCAGAAGGCTCTGCACCCAGCTGCCCAGCCGCCTTCAGATAAACATCCGGTGCCGGTTTCCCTTTATTCACTTCGCAGCTTGTACAGATCGTATCGAAAAGATGGGTGATCTGCCTTGCCTTTAAAAAAATTCTTCCACCAGTTTCCGGTCATTGCTGGTTGCGATTCCTGTCCGGATCCCTTTCTCTTTCAGCATCTCCAGAAATTCCTTTACCCCTGGCTTTAGTGTGACCTCTTTTGTATATTTATCCACAGACATATCATACCATTCTTTTTTGATCTCCTCCACAGTATGCGGAAGCTCCGGAAAAATCTTCAAAAAGTACTGCGCTGTCTCGGTATAGCTCATCCCTTCCATTGCCTCATGAAAATCTTCCGGCGGATTCAGATGATATTTTCTGATATAATTCATCTATCGCTGTCCACACCCACATGGAATCTACCAGAGTCCCATCCAGATCAAAAATGACAGCTTTAGTATGCTCTAACATAATTTTTTATCTCCTCTTCGGTCAGTGACCGGTATTCTCCCTTTGTAAGTGTCTTATCCAGAGCAAGACTTCCCATAGAAAGCCGCTTCAGATAGACTACCTCTTTGCCGACTGCATGAAACATCCGCTTCACCTGATGGAAACGTCCTTCAGTGATCGTAAGCTCGATTTCCGACTCCTCCCCACTTTTCAGGATTCGAAGATCTGCGCTTTTAGCCGGCGTATCGTCTCCAATATCCACTCCATCTGCAAATGCTTTCACATCAGATTCATCTACCTTTCCCTGTACTTTCGCATAATACACCTTATCCACATGCTTTTTGGGGGAAAGCAGGCGGTGTGCCAGTTCTCCGTCATTGGTGATCAGAAGAAGTCCTTCCGTGTCCTTATCCAGACGTCCTACCGGGAACAGATCATTTCTTTTTTTATCTGTGATCAGATCCAGAACTGTCTTGTCCCGGTCATCTTTTTGTTGCGGAAATAACACCTGCAGGTTTATGGAGCATATAATACTCTTTTTAGCGTATCCAATCTGTTTTCCGTCAAGACTTACTTTCTGTGTGGTCTCATCGATTTTAAGTTCCGGTTTTTTTCACCGTCTCTCCATCAACCATAACACGTCCACTGCGGATCAGTTTTTTGATTTCACTTCTGGTTCCCTGCCCCATCTCGGCAAGATATTTGTCTATGCGCATCATGCAGACTGATTCCTCCATCCAGGCAGATATTTGTTCTTCAAAGTTCCGTTCGTGACTTTTCCCCATCCAAGCGGGAAACCGTCTGTACAGACCAGATGCCAGCCTTTTGCCTTAGCCGGAATCAGATCCTCCACATCGATTGTCTCACCTTTCAGATAACGCATCAGTCGGTTATCATCAGAAGACAGGTTCAAAGTATGCGCGTACTCTTCCATTTTCAGGTTCATCGCCAGTGCCTGGCTCGGTTCAAAACGCTTTTTCTTCAGTTCGCCAAGGAGCAGTCCGCTTCTTAAAAATCTTGCGCCTTTCAGTTCCGGAAGATTCTCCGGCATATAGTACACGCGCTCTCCATGGATATCCAGTCTCCACGGCTTCAGATCCCACTTTACATCACGGAAGAATTCCTCCAGCTCTGCCGGGATCTTCTTCACTTTCTGTTCTGCGACCGGGGAAGACGGGTAGATTGCATCCTCACTCTTTTTCAGCAGTGCGAGGTAATGTCCCTCCCCTTTCATATGATGTGGAAAAATACGGACAGTCTTAGCAAAATCCGGATCCTTTGACTTGGTTACTTCCTGGCCTGCCCGGTGCAAATCCTTCATATCCTGCGATTTCCTGGATCTCGAATTCCGGATATTCACCGAGCAGATATTCGATCGTCCCCTCATTCTCCAGTGGATCAAACGTACAGGTTGAATACAGCATCATGCCACCCGGCTTTAACATTCTTGCCGCCTGGGTGATAATGCTTCTCTGCAGCTTCGAGAAAAATTCCGGTCCATGTTCTTCCCAGGCACGTACCATCTTCTTATCCTTACGGAACATCCTTCCCCGGAACACGGCGCATCGATCAGGATCTTGTCAAAATAACCGCTGAAATAGCGTTCCAGTCGTCCAGGTTCTTCACTCATGACCAGCATATTGCCAATCCCGAAAACTTCCAGATTCTTTAAGAGTCCTCTTGCTCTGGAGCTGCTGATATCATTTGCAACCAGAACACCTTCGTTCTGAATTTTGCCCAAGCTCGGTTGCCTTTCCACCGGGTGCAGCACATACATCCAGAACCTTATCCCCGGCTCTACCGGAAGACGGTTCGCCGGTGTCATTGCACTCGGCTCCTGCAGGTAATAAAGTCCCGCAAAATAATAAGGATGCTTCGCAGGAGATATCTTCTCTCCGTCATAGTAAAAACCGTTGTCGATCCACGGGATCGGTGTGATCTCAAACGGACAGATCTTCACAAAATCCTCCACAGAAATCTTCTCTGTATTCACACGAAGTCCGTAATATCTCGGCTCGTCATAACATTTTATATAATCCTCAAATTCATCTCCGAGGAGTGCCTTCATCTTCTCTTCAAATTCATTTGGTAAATTTATCATTCTTTCGTCCTCCATATCATTTAAGTATAGCATAGTTAGAAAGAACAGGAAAGTTTTTTCTCCCCGGCAAGTCTTAAAATCCAATAGGGATTGTAGCTGGTTTCTTCGCCGTCCGGATAGAGATAAATTCCCAGATGCAGATGCGTGGCAAAGATCCCTTTCGTCCCCTCCGGACCATATCCGGTATTTCCCATAAATCCAATGATATCCCCTGCCTTCACCTCGTCCCCCTCCTGATAACTTCCATAAGAGTCCAGATGTGCATAATAGAAATATGCACCGGACGGTGCGGTAATCCCGATCCTGTATCCTCCCTTTTCCAGCCAGCCTCTTGCCGATACTACCCCATCTGTCATACTCACAACCGGATAGAGACCGGGGATATCTTTCGATGCCATCAGATCACAGCCTTCATGTCCCCTTTTTCCTCCGTAGGTGCGCTCTCCCATCCAGCTGTCCACAAAAGATACCTGATACTGTGGATGTTTCGGTGATTCGGAACAGGAAAATAGCGGATATCATTCCAAAGAGCTGTACAGATCTTTTCAAAAGATTTCCACTCTTCTTTTTTCCGACCATTTTTCAAACAGCTCTTTTTCGTTATCCTGTGGAAACAGGCTGTTTTCCAGAAAATAAATGGCATAAAGTCTTCCTCTTTTTTTCATGATCTGTCTTCGCAAGAACCTGGAAAAACGCCTCCTCCATCCCAAGCTTTCTGAATTCTTCTGTGCTTCCTGTTTTTAGGTTCAATCGGTTTTTTTAGCTTTCTCGTTGATCTGTATGCTTGCTGCCACGCAAAAATCAGCAATAAAAAAAGGAGCAGAAGCGATCTGCGTTCAGTCTTTTTTTCAAGATTTCTCCATTTTTCTTTTATTCTATTCACACTGAATCTCTTCTATGCACATGTGCCCCGGTATATCTGTCTGCGTTTTTTCATAAACTATTGCAAAAGAATACGGCAGGTATACACGATGAAAACAAAAAACTGTCTGTGTTTTTTCTGATCGGACTTTTCCTTCTGATGCTTTTTTTCCCCGGAAACCGTTGCCACAGGTGCCGCAAACGGACTGCTGCTCTGGTATAGGCAGGTGCTTCCGGTGCTCTTTCCTTTTCTTCTTATAACCGGTCTTATGATCCGCACAGAGAGCATTTCCCTGATCAACCATACCCTTTCTCCAATTCTGAAGCCTTTTCTTGGCATTTCTGAAAATGCTTCTTTTTTCGGTGGTCTGTGGATTTCTCTGTGGCTTTCCAGTAGGGGCAAAATCCTGCTCTGACCTGACTGATAAAGGGAAAATTTCTTCTGCCGAAGGAGAATACCTGCTTTCCTTCTGTAACAATGTCAGTCCTGCGTTTCTGACCGGGTATGTGGCAGTACAGAGCCTCAAGCAGCCTGAAATGGCGCAGATCTGTCTGCTTTTTCCTATCCTTGCCGCACTGTGTCTTTGCTCCTTTTTGTTCCGCAGATGGTATCTGCCGCGGAATCCTTTTGCGGTCGTAGGAGAACAGGCTGATCCCAGACAATTTCTTCCTTTTTCCGAGGCTCTTGACGAAAGTATTCTGTCAGCATGTGATTCCATCACGAAAATCGGCGGATATATGATCGTTTTCTCAGTGCTCATTTCTTTTATGGCAGAACTTTCCTTTCAGAATTTCTTCTGGAAATTGTTGCTTCTTCCCGGAGTGGAACTGACCGGTGGAATCCGCATGCTCTGTCAGCTGGACCTTACTTCTGAACTGCGGTTTCTTCTCATCATGGCGCACTGTTCTTTTGGAGGAGTCTGCGCGCTTTTCCAGACAAAATGCATGATCCGATCCCAGAACTGGTCTTTTCCTCGCTATATAGCAGAAAAGCTGATTACCGCAATGGTAACCAGCCTGTTCGCTTTTTGCTATATGAAATTGTTCGGATAAAGAACTTATTCTCTCTGTCCCTGGTCCGTCTGTCCGGCTTCTCCGCCGAATTCTGCTTCCAGTCCGCGTGAGGACTTATCCGGAACTTCCAGTTCTGCACGGTTGTTACGGACAACATCATAACATTCCTGAAGGGATGTTACCAGACTGTCATACTTGCTTGTGTAACTGTTCAGTGTATGACCGATGATGCTTTCAGCATTGGCAAGAAGATCATCTGTATACTGCACTGCCCCGATACGAATATCGTTGGCATCATTAGTCGCATTATCCAGAATCTGCTGTGCCTGGTCTGTTGCTGCCATAACGATCTCGTTTGCCTGTGCGTATGCCTGCTGCATGATCTCATGCTCGCTTACCAGTTCACTTGTCTGTGCATGTGCTTCTTCAATCATGCTTTCTGCTTTCTGTTGTGCATCCGCAAGGATCGCATCCTTGTTCGCAATGATCTTCTGATAACGCTTGATCTCATCAGGCGTCTTCATACGAAGTTCACGGAGAAGTTCATCGATCTGGTCTTTATTCACGATAATCTTTGTAGTTGATAATGGCTGAAACTTACAGCTGTCTATGTACTCTTCAATTTCTTCAATAATCTGCTCAATACGGCTGCTCATAATTTTGCACTCTCCTTCTTGTCACAGACCTACTGTGACATCTTTTTTATACTTTTTGGCGACAGTCTCCGGCACGAACTGGGAAATATCCTCCGAAAGCTGCGACTTCTCTTACGATTGTAGAGCTAAGGTAAGAATACTTGAGCTTGGTTGTAAGGAACATGGTTTCTACTTCCGGTTCAAGCTTATGATTCGTCTGTGACATCTGGATCTCATATTCAAAATCTGTGATCGCACGCAGTCCGCGAATCACAAGACGTGCCTTTGCTGTCTTGCAAATTCTACAAGCAGCCCGTCGAAAGGCACTACTTTCACGTTGCCGAGATCTTTTGTCACTTCCTTTAACATTTTAACACGTTCTTCTACAGAAAACAACGGGGTTTTTGCTTTATTCATCAATACTCCGATTATAAGTTCGTCTACAATTTTACTGCTCCGGGTAATAATATCCAGATGTCCGAAAGTTACCGGGTCAAAGCTTCCCGGATAAATCGCTCTTATCATGAGTCTACTCCTCCACAGATATAAATACATGCATATTGGTCTTGTATTTCTTTTGTTTGATCATTAAAAAACCAAGTTCCTCCAAATAAGGAAAATCAGTCGCCAAAGATGCTTCCACAATGATCAGTGCATCCTTTTCCAGCAAGTCTGATTTTGCAAGATAAGTAAGCACCTCTTTTTCCAGCATATGGTTGTACGGTGGATCCATAAACACATAATCGAATTTTCTCTTCCATCCAGCCTGCGAAGTGCCGAAAACACATCCTCCCGGATTACTTCCGCCTGGTCTTCAAGCTGTGTCTTTTCAGATTCTCCATAATGCACTGGATTGCATTCGGATTGTTTTCCACAAAAACCGCCTTTTTACACCTCGGCTGATCGCCTCAATCCCGATTGCCCCGCTTCCGGAAAAAAGATCCAGAAATGTACAGTCGCAAAGTCCGTGTGCAATCATATTGAATAAGGTTTCTTTGGTTCTGTCGGTTGTCGGACGTGTCTCCATTCCTTTTACCGTCACAAGTGGTATTCTTCTGGCTTTCCCTGCTATGACTCTCATCTTATCGTTCTCCTGATTTATGATGTCAGAAACTACTCCATCATTCCAAAACATAGGGTGTTTTTGTCTTTTAACCCTGACAACATATTATACTTTTTTGTGATTATTTTGTCAATTTCTCCGCTTGTATTTTACCAGATACATTTTTTATATCTGTCTTTTTTCAGATACAAAGCTCTACTTTTCCGACTCCATATGTGCCTGATGGACAGTGATCTGCTGATATGGAATAGCAATATGATTTTCATCCAGTGTCAACTTGATATTTTCCAGCATCCGCCATCTTTTCGGCCAATACTCTTCACTTTTTACCCAGGCACGGACACCAAGCACCACTGAACTGCACCCAAGCTCATTTACAAAGACATTATGTTCCATACTCTGGATGACGGACGGATCATTTTTTACAAGTTCCTGCAACAGTTTCTTGGAAAGGCGCAGATCCGCTTCATATGCAATATCCACCTTCAGATCCAGCTGACGGTAATCTTTGTCCGTCACATTGGTAAGGCTTGTGTTGGCAAGTGTTCCATTCGGCACAATGATCGTCTTGTTGTCAATGGTGGCAAGCTTAGTGTAGAAGATCTGGATCTCTTTGACCGTTCCTTCATTGCCATGGCTGTCTTCTATAATATAATCCCCGACAACAAAAGGCTTCAAAAATAAAATCAGCATCCCACCGGCAAGATTGGAAAGACTTCCTGCAGGGCAAGACCAACTGCCACGCCTGCCGATGCAACCGTTGCTGCAATCGATGCAGATTCTACACCGAGCGAATTGATAATTGCCAGAAACAGCAGAATATGAAGTCCGTATTTCAACAGAGAATCCACAAACTGTCTTGCACCGGTATCCGAATTGGCGCGTTCCATGGATGCCCGCGTAATTTTGCGGATCCAGTTGATCACCTTATGGCAGATGATGAATATGAGCAGCGCCATCAGAATCCGGATTCCAAACGCAATCAGGTCCGGACCTTTCTCCTGAATGAATTTGTTAAATCCGGTGATTGTATCCACCGTATCCTGCACGGTCGCCTCTACCTCACTTCCTGCGGCTGTCTGTGTCAAAAGCATGTTTTATCCCTCCTTCAGTGCAATAAATGCTGCAAGATTCCCCCTCTTTCCTTTGGATGCGCGATGGGAAAATAAAAGCTCCGGGTTGCAACAGGTACACACATTAGTAACCGCCATATGTTCCGGTCTGATCCCTGCATCTGTGAGAACCAGTTCATTTGCCTTCCAGAGATCCAGCTGGAACTTTCCATTCTCCTTGGCATAGAACAGACGGTCATATTCAGACTCTCTGAAATTTGCGCGGAACATATCGATCACATCTTCACTGACTTCATAGCATTCCTGACAGATGGACGGTCCCCACAGGCAAGGATATTCTTTGGATCACAACTGAATTCTTTCTGCATCTTTTCAACCGTCACCTGTCCCATCCGGTTCACAGTGCCTCTCCAGCCGGAATGGCTGGATGCTACCACCTTTTTCACCGGATCCAGAAACAGAAGCGGTACACAGTCCGCGTAAAATGTCACCAGACAGATCCCCGGTACATTTGTGATCAGTCCATCTACATCTGTGTAATCTTTTTCTCTTGTAACACCTTTGCCGGCATCTTCTCTTGTCACGATCCGTACGTTCGTCGTATGGGTCTGATGCGTGCAGACCATATGCTCCGGCTTCACGCCGATTGCAGCTGCCATTCTTCTGTAATTCTCGTCCACATGCGCGGGATCATCCCCTCTGGTATAGCTCAGGTTCATGCTTCCCAGGAAACCTTCACTCACTCCTCCAAGTCTGGTCGAAATTCCATGTTCTACAAGCCCTTCCTTTTCAAGGATCGGATATTTGAGAAATGGTACACCAGCACTTATGCATTCGTCAAAGATATGCTCCTCGTTTTTATATTTTAATCCTATTTTCATCTGTACTCTCCCGTATTGTGATATCTGCAGGCAGCCATTTGCCTTTCCCCGGTATCATAACTCATACAATTCCAAAATTTCCGCAGTACTCAAATGCATTTTTCCGCAAAGAAATCTTATTCCCCGCGATTCCTATTACATCGAAGCGGCATGGTATCTCTGTGTAGCCGTTCTTCATCAGATAATAAACGGCCGCTCCGGACAGGCGCATCTGTTTGGGCACAGATACCGCCTCCAGAGCAACCGAAAGCCCTCCTGTTTTGCGAAATTTCACCTCACAAAAGACCAGATATTCTCCGTCTTTTGCAACAATGTCAATCTCCGCATAACGGCAGCGGAAATTATACTCCAGTATCCGATATCCTTGCTTTTCCAGAAATTCACCTGCTATTTTTTCATATTTTGTCCCGGTCCTTCGCCGGTTTTTTTTCATTCTCAATCGCCTTTTGGATCTGATCTTCTACCTGTTCTGACGGATTTTTTATACGAAGTGTCCGATAAAACTTCTTCTGTGGATCGGTGTCGGTCAAGCGTCTGAAGCGCTTTGATATGTTCTGCTGATCCATAACCTTTGTTGGACGCGAATCCATATCCCGGAAGTACCTTATCATACTCTTCCATCAGACGATCTCTTGTTACCTTTGCCACAATACTTGCTGCAGCGATGGATACGCTTTTCGCATCTCCCTTGATGATTGGAACCTGTGGAATCACAACCTCCGGAATGGTAACTGCATCATTTAAAAGCAGATCCGGCTTGACTTTCAAATTGCCAATCGCCTGACGCATGGCTTCGTAAGTTGCCTGCAGAATATTGATCTCGTCAATCCTTGCAGGGGAAGCCATCCCGAGACCTACCGCAACTGCTTTGTCCATGATCTCATCATAAAGCTCATCTCTTTTGTCTGCGGAAAGCTTCTTGGAATCATTTATATAAAGGATCTCGCACTCTTTGGGCAGGATCACGGCTCCTGCAACCACCGGACCCGCAAGTGGCCCCTTCCCACCTCGTCAATTCCACAGATAAACGCATAGTCAGCATATTTTTTTCTTCGTACTGACGCATTTTCGCAAGGCGCTCTCTTTTTCGGCAAGCAGCTTTTCCTTCTGCTTTCTGTACTTTTCCAGAAGCTTTTGCACACCGGCTCTGTCATCCGGCGCATAGACCTTCATCAGCTGCTCCCTTTCGGTATCCTCTGCCATTTTTAAACGGCTGTCGATCTCTTTGATACTTTCTTTACTCATGCTTTATCACTCCGATTTTGTTGAACGGATAAATTCTTACCCAGGCACGTCCGATCAGCATATCACGGGTAAGTACACCCACACTTGCCACACGACTGTCCGAGCTGTGATTCCGGTTATCTCCCAGGACAAAATATTCATCATCTCCCAGTTTAATCGGCTCTGCTGCAATTCCCGGATCTTCCATCACCTCTGCACCATAATGTTCATCCAGCTTTTTGCCATTAATATACATATATCCATCGATCACCTGCACAGTCTCACCGGGCAGTCCAATGATACGTTTGATATAATAGGTATTCTCTGCATGCTGGTAAGGAAATACAATAATATCATATCTTTCCGGATCGCGGAAGCGGTAGCTGAGCTTATCCACGATCAGGTTATCTCCGTCTGAAAGTGTCGGCTCCATTGAATGACCGTCTACTTTTGTGCGCTGTCCGACAAAGGTGACGATCACCCATGTCAGCAGAACAATGACCAGAAGATACAGAAGAGTTCCTCCCAGTGATCTCCATATACTCTGCTCCTGCTCCGGAGCTTCTTCCTTGTTGTCTTCCTTACTCATTTGTATACTCCTTTACAAATTCAAGTGTGATCCTTCCAAGTCTTCCATTTCGGAAATCATCCAGCAACATACCAGCTGCTTTTGCGGTATCTAATTCATTTCCACGCACCAGACAATGGCGGCTCTCAGCAATTGCTTCCAATACGCTGTAGCTGTTCTGCTTTTCGTTGATCGTATATTTCTCAGCAAGAACACCCGGATAAGCATCCTGCATAAAGCTGATCAGCTCCGTCGCAAGCTCTTCCAGATTCATGATCTCATCCTTGATCGACCCGATAAATGCAAGGCGCAGTCCCACCTGCTGGTCCTCAAACTTCGGCCAGAGAATTCCCGGTGTATCGAGAAGCTCTACGTTCTTGTTTAGACGGATCCATTGCTTTCCTTTGGTCACACCCGGTTTGTTACCGGTCTTTGCACAGGCTTTTCCGGCAAGTGCATTGATAAAAGTAGACTTTCCGACATTCGGGATTCCGACTACCATCGCACGGACCGGACGGTTCAGAATCCCTCTCTTACGGTCACGCTCTGTCTTTTCTTTACATGCTTCCTGGATTACTCCCTGAATAGACTTAATCCCACCGCCTTTACGGGGAATTAACCTTAACTGCCGAATATCCTTTTCGCGGAAATAGCCGATCCACTCTTCTGTCTGCTTCTCATCTGCAAGATCTGCCTTATTGAGCAGGATCAGTCTTGCTTTTATTCTTTCCAAGTTCATCGATGTCCGGATTCCGGCTGCTCATCGGAACTCTTGCATCAACCAGTTCGATCACAAGATCGATCAGTTTGATATTCTCCTGCATCATCCTTTTGGCCTTTGTCATATGCCCCGGATACCATTGAAAATTCATCCAGTTTCCTCCTTCTATTTACCAAGCAGTCCGAAACGGTCTTTCGGGGAAAGGATAAACCATACTTTCCCTTCAATCTCGGAACGCTTTACATTTCCAATATCAGCCATCCGGCTGTCTTCACTGCTCTCCCGGTTGTCGCCAAGGACAAAATACTCATCTCCACCGAGAACGATCTTCTCACTGGCAATACCTGTATCTGCAATTGCAGTAGTCTCATACTTTTCATTCAGCTTTCTGTTGTTGATATAAATCTCTCCATCCCTGATCTCAACACTTTCGCCCGGAAGTCCGATAATCCTTTTAATATAGGAATGAAGGTTCTCATTCCCCTTTGGTTTGAACACGATAATGTCTCCGCGCTTCGGTGTACTGGCATCATATACGATCCGGTTTACCAAAACCACATCCCCATTCCGAATCACCGGGTTCATGGACTCTCCGATATTACTGATCTGATGCCCGAAATACCACACAAACACAAATGCGCACAGGCAGACGAGCACAATTTGGAATACCCATCCAAATACTTCGGGAATCCATTTCAAATTGATATGTTTTCTATGCTTTCTGTCAAATCTGAGTTCTTTTCTTTTCTATGTCTCATCTGTTATCATATCCTATATTAGCAAAAGGGACAAGTACCTGTCGTATTTGTCCCTCTTTAAGCATTTACTATTTTACTAATTCTTTAACTTTTGCTCTCTTACCTACACGATCTCTTAAGTAGTTAAGTTTTGCACGTCTTACTTTACCTTTACGAACAACTTCTACTTTTTCAACGTTTGGTGAGTGAAGCGGCCATGTCTTCTCAACGCCGATTCCGTTAGAGCTCTTTCTTACTGTAAATGTTTCTCTTGCTCCGCCGCCCTGTCTCTTTAATACAGTACCTTCGAATACCTGAATTCTCTCACGGTTTCCTTCTTTGATCTTACCATAAACTTTTACAGTATCTCCTACGTGGAATTCCGGAGCATTTTCTTTTAACTGAGCTGCTTCAATGTTCTTAATAATTTCGTTCATGTGTGAACCTCCTTCATATTTTGACGTTCTTAATACGCTTTTTTCTATCGTATCAGAGGACCATCTCTGTTTTCATCACAACGTGCTATATATTAACACATTATTCTTCATTTTTCAAGTCTTTTCTCGATTTTCTATAATCTCTTCTGCAAGTTCTCTTTCTTTCATGGTAAGCTCTGCGTCTTCCAGAAGATCCGGACGCCATTTTGCAGTACGGATCACGGACTGCTCTCTGCGCCATTTTCTACATTGGCATGATGACCGGATAAAAGGATTGGTGGAACCTGCCTGTCGTGCCAGATCTCCGGTCTGGAATACTGCGGATATTCCAGGAGATTGTCCTGAAAACTCTCAAATTCGGCAGATACATCATTATGCAGAACCCAGGGATCAGGCGGGATACCGCATCCACGATCATCATTGCCGGAAGTTCACCGCCTGTCAGTACATAATCGCCGGCTGACACATAATCCGTTACGATCTCCTCCAGCACACGTTCATCGATTCCTTCGTAATGTCCGCAGAAAAAGCACCAGTTCGTCTTCTTTCGCAAAATCTTCTGCCATCTTCTGGTTAAACGGCTTTCCCTGCGGGGAAAGATAAATCACACGTGGTCTCTTTCCTTCCGGGAGGGCTGCTTTTTCCTGAATGGCAAGATAAGTCTGGTAAACCGGCTCTGCCTGCATCAGCATCCCTGCGCCGCCGCCATACGGATAATCATCCACACTGCTGTGCTTGTTAAATGCGTAGTCCCGGATATTCCAGGCTTCAATCTCAAGAATTTTATTCTTCACGGCTCTTCCGATAATACTGGTTTCCAGACCGTTCATCACCATCTCCGGAAAAAGCGTCATGATATCAAATCTCATATTGTTCTCCTACTATTCTGTCGCTTAAATCAGTCCGTCCATCAGATGAACAGTCATTTTCCTATTCTCAGTATCTACATCCAGAATACAGTCATGGATTGCCGGAAGAAGCACCTCTGTGTGCGCCTCTGTCGATACCACATAGACATCATTTGCACCGGTTTCCATAATATCTTCCAGGACACCGAATTTTTCACCGTCCTCAGTGTAGACATCCATGCCGATGATATCTGCCATGTAATACTCATCCTCTTCCAGTTCCACGGCATTCTCACGAGATACAAGAAGCGGCATCTTTCTGTATTTTTCAATATCATTTATGTTATCGATCCCTTTGAACTTCAGAATCACATACTGTTTAAAAAATTTTACACCTTCAATTTCAAGAGGAATCTGTTCTTTTCCTGTATCAAGAACCACATCTTTCAGAGCACGGAAGCGGTTTGGATCATCCGTTGTCGGAAATACTTTAACTTCACCTTTGATTCCGTGGGTAGATGTGATCACGCCAACTTGCAGGTACTCATTTTGTTGCATACTTTGTCCTTTCTTAGCATATAAGATAAACTTTACACCGAAAAAGTCTGTTTTAGTCTTTTGAAGCGACTTTTCTCCATCCCCAGATACAGTGAATCTGTCATTGGCAGCTTCACTTGCATACTAAGGTATGATAAAAACGCAGATAAAAATAAATTTACCTGCGTTTTATTTTTATGCTATTGCATAATTTCAACCACGACTTTTTGTCTTCTTTGGCCGCGGCTGCCTTTACAACGGAACGGATTGCTTTCGCAATTCGGCCTTGCTTACCGATCACCTTTCCCATATCATTATCTGCGACATGTACTTCGATCACGGTAGTCTTGCCTTCCTGTTTTTCCGTAACCACGACGCCTTCAGGATTGTCCACAAGTGCTTTCGTAATTACTTCTACTAAATTTTTCATCACTGCACCTCCGCGAAGCAACCTATTTTTCAATACCTGCTGCCTTTAAAGATTTTTCCAACTACTTCTGTAGGCTGAGCACCGTTGTTTAACCATTTCTTAGCAGCTTCTTCGTCAAATTTGATCACGCTAGGATCCTGATTTGGATCGTATGTTCCGATTTCTTCGATGAATTTTCCGTCTCTTGGTGATCTAGAATCAGAAACAACGATTCTATAGAAAGGAGCTTTCTTCTGTCCCATTCTTCTTAATCTGATTTTTACTGCCATTTTACTTTCCTCCATAAAACAATTTGTATTTATAATAGTTTATCTATATATCACGCATGGTCTGCGGAATATATCTGCTTTAGAAAGGCATCTTAAACTTGCCTTTTTACCTTTCCCGCCCATCATTCCCGGGAAAGACTTCATCATCTTGCGCATCTGCTCGAACTGCTTCATCATCTTATTGACTTCCGAAATGTCAACTCCTGCTCCTGCTTTGCGATTCTTCGCTTTCTCTGCGGAGTGATGATGTCCGGATTCTGACGTTCCTTGATCGTCATGGAATAAATGATTGCTTCGACTCTTGCCATCTTCTGTTCCGCATCATCCGCATCGATATCGGGCATCTTGCCTTTACCAAGACCACCCATGCCGCCAAGTCCGGGAAGCATATTCATGATACTTCCAAGACCGCCCATCTTGCGCATCTGTTTCATACTTTCCAGATAGTCCTCAAAATCAAACTGCGACTTTTGAGTTTTTCTGTCATCTTACGTGCCTGTTCTTCGTCGATCTCTTCGCCGGCTTTCTCGATCAGGCTGAGTACATCCCCCATACCAAGGATTCTGGAAGCCATACGATCCGGATAAAACTGCTCCAGATCTGATAATTTCTCACCCATACCCACATAAAGGATCGGGCATCCGGTGACTGCCTTGATTGAAAGTGCCGCACCACCTCTGGTATCGCCGTCAAGCTTTGTGACGATTACTCCATCTATACCAATCTTCTCATTAAAGTTCTCTGCAACATTCACGGCGTCCTGACCAGTCATTGCATCGACAACGAGAATACTCTGATGAACCTCGACCGTGTTCTTAATCTCCTGCAGTTCTTCCATCATCTCTTCATCAATATGAAGACGTCCTGCAGTATCCAGAATAATCACGTTATTGCCATTCTTTTCAGCATGCTCCAGCGCTGCTTTAGCGATATTCGCCGGCTTCTGGTTATCTCCCATCGAGAACACTTCCACACCCTGCTTCTCTCCGTTGATCTGCAACTGTTTAATAGGCTGCAGGTCTGTAGACATCACATGCTACCAGAAGAGGCTTCTTACCTTTCAGCTTGAACTTTCCTGCAAGCTTTGCTGTGGTCGTTGTTTTACCTGCCCCTGAAGACCCATCATCATAATGACCGTCTTCTGGCTTCCCGGCTGGAATTTAATCTCCGTTGTCTCAGAGCCCATCAGATTCACCAGCTCGTCATTCACGATCTTGATCACCATCTGTCCCGGATTCAGTCCGCTCATCACATCCTGTCCGACTGCACGCTCCTGCACACTTTTTACAAAATTTTTTGACAACTTTGAAGTTAACATCTGCTTCCAGAAGAGCCATCTTGACTTCACGCAGAGCCGCTTTTACATCATCTTCTGTAAGTCGTCCCTTACTTCTTAAATTCTTGAATACGTTCTGAAGTTTTTCTGTCAAACTGTCAAATGCCATGTTATAACTCCTCTATGATCTCTCCTGAAAGCTTTTTTCACTTTCTTTATCAGTTCTTTTCGTCCTGCTCTTCATAATTCTCAAGAAGCAGATCGATCTCATGGACTTTTTTTCACAGACATGAACTTCTCCACCAAATGCAGCTTCGCTTCATAATCCTCCAGACTCTTGTTACAGCGCCGGATCATATCATGAACACCCTGTCTGCTGATCCCCGCATCTCTTGCGATCTCGCTGAGCGAATAATCTTCAAGAACTGCCTGTTCATAAATCTCTTTCTGATGTTTTGTCAAAAGCTCACCATAAAAATCATATAATAATGTCTGCTGTTTTTAAAATCTCGTCCATCACTTATCACCTGTGCTATCATATAACAGATTTTCATTGGTGTCAAGTATTTTTTCTTGACATTCAAGAAATTTTTCTACATGCAGGTTCCCATGTCCCTGTCTCTGGTCATAATATCTGCCCTTTTCACAGGAATTCCACAGTCTGTATTTAAGTTCCAGATTACACATATCCGGGTATTTCTGCAAAACCAGAGCCGCCCCTGACACTACCGGAGTTGCCATAGAAGTCCCGGTTTTCGGAATATAGGCATAAGGGCTCCGCACCGGATACAGGTAATTGCAGGAATAGATCCGGTTCCCCGGCACGGCAAGATCCGGTTTTTAATACAGTCTCCGGTCGCCCACAGCCGGAATATTTCTTTTCCCAGTTCTTCATCCGCCCCAACTGTGATCACCTTCCGGCTGTTTCCCGGTATCGTGACGCCCTTCCTTTGGTCCTTTGTTTCCTGCCGCCGTTACGACTACCAGACCGGCATCCCAGAGCCGTTCTACCCAGAACAGGAACAATTCATCTTCCGGATCCTTCTTATGAGGAAGAGTTCCAATCGAAATATTGACGATCCGGATCTTCATTTCCTTTTGTTTTAACAACACGTACCGGATCCCGTTTATCACATCCCCGATTTTTCCACCACCTCTCTGATTCAGCACCTTGACAGCAAAGATCTGCGCCTCCGGTGCCATTCCGCTGTACAGGCCTCTTCCGCTTTTTTCCATTTCCGGCAAGAATTCCTGCCACATGGGTTCCGTGTCCATTGTCATCATATATGGTTTTCTTCCCCTGTACACAGTCCTTCCATCCCACGATGCGGTACCGACAAGATCCGGGTGCTGTGTGATCCCTGTATCCAGAACGGCACAAACGACGCCCTTTCCAGTGATTTTGTTTCGCATTGTATCCGAACACCAGTAGTGGATTTTCCGTTTCAAATCTTTCATATTTAAAATATCCTTTTTCCATTAGAATATTCTTTCTGAAATCAGATGCCAATTTCTTCGGAACTTTTTGAAACACTGACATGCCTCCTTACATATGATGAAGTGTAAAGAAACCTTACTGGAGGCTATCAAATATGAGTGAATTAAGTGCAACAAACTGCGGATGTGGAAATTCTATGGATAACTGTGGATGTGGTTGCGGAATGTCTTCCTGCGTATGGATCATTCTTCTCCTCTGCCGCTGTGGTGGATGGGGACGCAATGGCGACGGATGTGGATGTGGAAATGACAGCTGCCTGTGGATCATCCTTCTTCTCTGCTGTGGTGGATTCGGTAACGGATTCGGTAACGGATGCGGTAATGGATGCGGATGTGGAAACGGCTGTGGCAATGGCGGATGCGCTGCTAGTTACGAAACTCAGATCTTATTCGTTCAGACAGACCAGAGGCGGGGCAAATTATATCCCCGCCTTCTTTATGTTTTGTTTTTGCGCTTCTCCTGTTGCTTTTCGTGTTCCTCTTCCTGCTCCTTTTCCTTTTCTTTCGCAAACATTCTTCATCCACTTCATAGATCGCATTCCCATCAATAATAATCCTGGTCTGCTCATTTAATAAAATCCTTCCATTAGTTCTTCCTTTGCTTTATTATATGTGGATCTCATATTTTCCGTCTTCTTTACATATATATTTATAACGCTGAACCGTGGAGGACATATGGAAAAGAAACCGCCCCTTGTCATGACGCCATTTGACGAGTCTCTCACGAATGATTTTCTGCAACTTGTCAAAATCATTCTTCCCTATCTGCCCGATCACGTTCAGCGTATAGCTGGCATTTATGTGAAACTTACGGAACTTATGAATGCCTTTTACTGTTTCCAACCTCCTTATTATCATAATCGCAGAGGGCGGCTACGAAAGCAGGAGAAAGATCCGGGCAGCATGTTTGAAGCAGTTGTACCCTATCTTTCTCCTGAAAAAAAGAGAAATGTTTGATTCCTTTTCCGGAATATGGCAAATGATGGAAATGATGAAAGAGATGGACTTTGGAGATCCTGCAAATATGGCAGATATGATGAATGGATTTCAGGCAGCACAGGATATGACGGATATGATGAGTGGATTTCAGACAGAAAGGATGGATGAAAATGAACGAATGGATGGAGCATCCGGATCTTGCGAATCTGGATCCGCTGAAACAGGAGCTGATCCGGACAGCGCGTTGAAAGCCGGCGGCAAGAACGGGGAAAGCACTGGTCCCGGTGATGATGTCACTGATCGCCGGTGCGAATAAACGGGGAATCCGGTTTACCCCTGATGAGATTTCGCTGATTCTTTCAGCGATCAAAGAAGGGAAAAGCAAACAGGAGCAGGCACAGATCGACCAGATGGTGCAGATGATCAGGACAATACAGGCAGGAAAACAGCCACCAAGGTCCCGGAAGGCAATAAAAATTGCCTTGCCCGACAATCAATGCTATAATGAACGGCAGAAATGCACTTCAGGAGGCGCTTATGACAACGATCAAACTTACCATAGAATACGACGGAAGCCGCTATCCGGGCTTTTCCACAAAGAAAAAAAGCACCAGTATCGAATCAAAGCTTACACTGGCGATCAGGGATGTAACCGGACCGTCCACACAGCTTTTTGCTGCCGTAAAGACGGAACCGGGTGTTCACGCAACACACCAGATTGTAAGTTTTCAATTAGAAAAAGAATCTTTTCAGACAATACAGAACTGTTAAAAATGAAATTAAACGCAGCTCTTCCGGCGGATATTGCAGTCACCTCGCTGGAAATCGCAGATGAGCGTTTTGTGGCTTCTCTCGCGGTAAAAAGCTGTACCTATACCTGCCGGATTGCCACAGATCCTGCCGCAGCATTATTTTCCCGTCCGTACACCTGTGTTGTAACCGAGTCTCTTGACCTGGAATCCATGCAGCAGGCAGCGCAGCTTCTTACCGGTACGCATGACTTTGCCGCATTTTCAAACGGACGTACCAGAAAAAGTACAGTGCGCACTGTAGAAACGATCAAAATTAACCGCGAAGACCAACTGATACAGATTCAGCTGACTGCAAATAGTTTTCTCCGGCATATGCCGCAGCTTCTTGCCGGTACCATTCTCACAGCTGGAAAAGAAAAAAAGACAGACGGAACTACGCTGACTCTTGCTAGTGTAGAATCAGCAGCTCCTGCCTGTCCTTCGCATGCATTCACCCTGACGGATGTACAACTCCGTTAATCTATCCTTCGATGATCTTCACATAAAAGGTACGGTTTCTTGGTCCGTCAAACTCGCAGAAATACAGATCCTGCCAGATGCCAAAAACGATCTCTCCATCATGGATGATCAGCGTCTGTGACGGTCCGACCACCGTCGTCTTCATATGTGCATGCGAATTTCCTTCTGCATGCTGGTAGAAGAACTGTTCTGCCGGAAATACTTTTTCAAAGCCACACAACATATCATGCACCACATCCGGATCTGCATTCTCATTGATCGTAAATCCGGCTGTCGTATGTGGTGAGAAGATCACAGCAATCCTTCTCTTACACCGCTTCTTTCGATGTCTTCCTTACCATTTCTGTTACCTTTATCATTTGCTGCGATGCGTTTGTCGCAATCTGATGTTCGTACAGATGCATATGCACACCTCCTTACTTTTCCAGATAAGCTTCGAGTCTCGGAAGCTCTCTTTTCATCATTTCATAGCCATGATCGTAGAAAGCCATCAGCTTATCATAATCTTTTTCCAGTCTGGATACCGGCTTCATTTCCGGGCGAAGGACGAAGATATTTCCTTCTTTTTCCAGCTTTTCTATGTATTCTTCTGTCCGGTTATACATCACCGGTCTTCGGATACAGGTGCGGACAAGTGCCGGATATTTGCTGTACATCTTCCGGTATAACTTACCGACCGCTTTGGAAGTTGGTTTTTTGCGGTAGCCTTCCGGTCTCGTCAAAATGAGAACTATTTTTTCAGTCCCTTTTCCTGCACATGCTTTACCGGAATGGAATCGGCAAGTCCACCATCCAGATACGGAATCCCGTCTATATTTACGATCGGACATACAAGGGCATACTGCTGCTGGCGCGGCAGATCTTCATCAGCCGGTCACTGTCGTTCTCTTCGGTCATATATTCGGCATTTCCCGTAAGACAATTGGTTGTCACGATCTCACAGGTCATTCCATTTGAAAAATAAGTATCAAAATCAAACGGAAAGAGTTCATTCGGATATTTATTGAATATCATATCCATATCCAGAAGACTTCTTTCTTTACGAAATCTTTAAGTCCGTAATAATAGCTGTATTCCTTTCCTCTGTGGATCATACAGTCCCTTGTCCTGCCGATCTGCTTTGAGACATAATCGACTGCATTACAGGAACCTGCCGATACACCGACCACGTATGAAAAATACAGATCTTTTTCCATCAAATAATCCAATGCGCCGGAAGTAAATACACCTCTTGTTGCACCGCCTTCCAACACCAGTCCTGCTTCTGTCAAAACACTCGCTCCTTTCGTCCTACCATGCTGTATATTTCGTGCATGATTTATAAGTATACCACAAATTCTTCCTTATGTTAATGCTTATTCTCTTGCGAAAATTGTGCAGTCATGTTACCATAATGAACGTAATGCAAAAATTGAAACGATAATTCTATTTGAATAAGGAGAATTTTTTATGATTAGTACAAGTAATATCACCCTCCGCGTAGGGAAGAAAGCCTTGTTTGAAGATGTAAATATCAAATTTACAGAAGGCAACTGCTACGGTCTGATCGGAGCGAACAGGGGCCGGAAATCTACATTTCTTAAGATCCTTTCCGGGCAGCTTGAGCCGACCAGCGGAGAAGTCATCCTCACACCAGGTGAGCGTCTTTCTTTCTTACAGCAGGACCACTTCAAATACGACCAGTATCCGGTTCTTGATACTGTAATCATGGGAAATGCCCGTCTTTACGAGATCATGAAGGAAAAAGAAGTGATCTATGCCAAAGAAGATTTCACAGACGAGGACGGGATCAAGGCAAGTGAACTGGAAGCAGAATTTGGAACCCTGAACGGATGGGAAGCAGAATCTGATGCCGCATCTCTTCTGAACGGACTTGGAATTGAGACAGAGCTTCACTACAATATGATGAGCGAGCTGACCGGTGCACAGAAGGTCAAGGTTCTTCTTGCACAGGCACTTTTCGGTAATCCTGATATCCTTCTTCTGGATGAGCCGACCAACCACCTGGATCTGGATGCTATCGCATGGCTGGAAGAGTTCCTGATCAACTTTGACAATACCGTTATCGTTGTATCCCATGACCGTTATTTCCTGAATAAGGTCTGCACACATACTGCTGATATCGATTACGGTAAGATCCAGCTCTACGCCGGTAATTACGACTTCTGGTACGAATCCAGCCAGCTGCTGATCCGTCAGATGAAAGAAGCCAACAAGAAAAAAGAAGAAAAGATCAAGGAGTTACAGGACTTTATTTCCCGGTTCAGTGCCAATGCGTCCAAGTCCCGTCAGGCAACTTCCCGTAAGCGCGCCCTGGAAAAGATCCAGCTGGATGAGATCCGTCCATCCAGCCGTAAATACCCTTACATCGATTTCAAACCGAACCGCGAGATCGGTAATGAAGTTCTGATGGTCGAAGGCTTATCCAAAACCATCAACGGGGAAAAAATCCTGGACAATCTTTCCTTCACACTGAACCGGGACGACAAAGTTGCATTTGTTGGTGGAAATGAATTTGCCAAAACTGTTCTCTTCCAGATCCTGATCGGAGAAATGGAGCCGGATGAAGGTACTTATAAATGGGGAATCACCACTACGCAGGCATATTTTCCGAAAGACAGTGGAAAAGAATTTGACAATGACGATACCATCGTAGAATGGCTGACTCAGTATTCGGAAGAAAAGGATGTTACCTATGTACGAGGTTTCCTTGGAAGAATGCTTTTCGCCGGCGATGACGGTGTAAAGAAGGTTAAAGTTCTTTCCGGCGGGGAAAAGGTACGCTGTCTGTTATCCAAGATGATGATCTCCGGTGCCAACGTACTGATCCTCGACGAACCTACTGACCACCTGGATATGGAATCCATCACTGCACTCAACAATGGAATGAAGAAGTTCCCTGGCGTACTTCTGTTCTCTTCAAGAGACCACCAGATTGTTGAAACGACAGCAAACCGTATTATGGAAATCCTTCCGGGTGGAAAGATGATCGACAAGATCACAACTTACGATGAATACCTTGCGTCTGAGGCTACGATTGAGATGCGTCGACGAGCGCTTGATTTGCCTGAAGATAGCTTAGACAAATCCTAAGAAAACCCAATAAAATCAAGGGTTTCCGGCATTTTCGAACAACGCTCGAAAAGAAGCCGAACAGGCGAACGTACGTTCATCTTTGATGCTATTGCTACAGTTCACTTATGAAGACAAGGCTGATACATATACCTAAAACAATAGATGGAATGCCGTCACACAGCCTCAAATACACACAAGATTTCTCTAGGAAACCCAAAAGGGTTTCCTTTTTTAGTGCCTGTTTTTCTTACGCCTACTTTTTTTCTATCAAGTTATCCTCTCTCCGGGAAACAGAAAAAGAAGTCCCTGTGCTACCATAAAAAAGAAATAGCTTTATTGCGGTAAGCTGAAAAAGCCCAAAGTTTTGGCGAACGGACGGACTCTTTCGGAAAGCGAGCTTCTTTGAGAACTCAATGAGGCTCAAAGGTGGCTCTTGTTGCTTCGAGTATACCACACTCGGTAAGACAGGCCTCCTTTTCCGAAAGTTCAAATGACCTAAGAGGAGGTTCTACATATGCCACACAAAATGATGAATTCGCAGATAGCATACGTGCTTCACGACAACAGGCTGTCAATCGAGGCACGTATGCTATACGCATACCTCTGCTCATTCGATGATGGTGTACCGCCTTCGACCTATCAGATGATCAGGCGAGCTCGGTATCGGCAAGACGCGATTCTATCGATATCGAAACGAGCTCGAAGCGTTCGGACTCATCGAGGTCGAGAACACGATCACGTCCGGCGGCGGGGTCGCAAAGTACTCTTTCCCCGACAAACCGGTACCGACCGCAGAAGCCGAGGAGATTTTGATCACCCGCCTGATCAACAATAACAACAAAGCGATGAATTTCAAAAAAGGAAAGGAATGATGGAAATGCAGGGAAACGCAACTGAAATCGATGAGCGCAACCTTTTGCAGCTCGATGCGCTGCTCTCCCACGGATATGGACTCTCGCCGCAGCTCGTGATGAGATCAAAGGCCTTTCCATCGAGGCGAAGGCACTCTACGGATACCTGAGCTCATTTGCCGGCGCGGGGGACACGGCTTTCCCGTCAACTTCCCGCATTCTCGAAGAGCTTGATATCAGCAAGAACCGTTTCTACAAGATCCGCAAGGAACTGGTCTCATGGGGCTTCATCTCGATCGAGACCACGGCGACCTCTGCGGGGTTAAGGACTGTCTACACGCTGCCGCAGAACCCGATCGCCATCAAGACGGAAATCGACGAGATTGCAAACCGACGCAATGAAATCAAGAGCAGCTTGGTGGCGAATCTCCATAACGAGGACATGGTGAGTCATAAGGGGGATTCTGAGTCTGAGCGTCTTCAGCAATCAGCAGGTAACGAGCCTTGTCGTCAATCTGAAGCCAAGGCTCAAAACAGGGCTCCAATCTGAAGCCATGTCTCCAATCTGAAGACGAGGGTTGTCTTCAATCTGGCGACAAGCTATATATAGATACTAATATCAATCCAAAAGTATCAATAGATAGATCCGCCGCCCATCCTTCCGATGATGAAGGTCCAAGCGACTGGAAAGTCACCGAGGGAATGACTGATCCGACTCAACGAGATGACGGCGAGTCGGATCGCGATGCGAATAGACGGGACGCGTTAGATGCGGTGCCTGACGGCACCTATGATCCGCTCCCTACGGTCGCTGATGGATATACCCTTTCAAATTCTGAATTCGAGGCTTTCAACCATCTCTGTTCCTTGTCCATCAAGACGGTAAGAGGAGCCGTTCGGAACGAGGCAGCAAAACAGTATGCCAAGAGACTCGGGGAAGGATACTCTCCCGCCACCATCGAGAAGGCCTATATCGACTATGCGGAAGCCTATCGGCAGAACAACCCTTCACCGAGGTTTGCGAAGCAACTGTCAGATTGGTTCGTCAAAAGCGATGGTTTCGCGTATTTCGCCAAGAAACCTGTAATTCGAACAACGACAGCCACCAAGGCTACAAGTGGTCAAGATTCGGATCTCAGGGCCGCAACGGAGGCAAAGAACGATCGGCTGACACTTGCCGCGACCGATCCGACCTTCAGGGACCTTGAGGCAGCCGTTTCGAAGGCACGGTCACTCTGGGGACATGCCTGCATGACGTCTGACGTGGAGAACGCAAGCCGCCTCAAGGAGGAATGGAGCAAGGCAACGGAACGGGCCAACGAGTATTACGAAACCCATTGCACATCAGCGGTCGCGACAGTTTAGACGATCTGAAAACACGGGGAACGGAAAATTGCCACGTTCCCCCGACCGTGCAAGATGTGAAGTGGTAGAATCTTACAAAAGATTTCCCAAGACCCTACCAAAGAAAGGAGAAATCATATGAGCAGCAATTACCAGCAGAAAAAATGATGAATGCCCTAGGCGCTATCGATACAAAGGGCAACATCGTCCTCGAGCAGTTCCAAGACGGCACGGCACTCCTCTTCCAGCCGGGCAACGCGCAGCCGTTTTGCGTAGCTACAGACTATGACCGCGCGACGGCCTCGTGGTCATATGGAAAGTACTTCAGCGATCTCGGATGCGCCCATGAGGCTGCCGACCCTGAGATCATCGAGGACGCCAGCGTCAGATGGGTTAAGGAAGATATCAGGGAAAAGCTCAAAGCACAGGATATCGCACCGACAGAATTCAACGTGCAGTCCGTCATCATGGGCGATTCAAGGCTTTGGGAGCGCCCTCTCGACAGAGATTTTCGAGACAACATGATTGCGAGCGGCAACGACGATCTCGACGCACGCGTTACCATTCTCAAGGAGAACGGGAACTTCAAGAATGTTGACACCGCAATGCCGGTGGAAAGTCTTGATGATCTGGAACAATACAGGTCTGATCGACTTACGGATAAGGTCACGTCACTTAAAGACAGTCTTGATGCACAATATAAGGCAGATGAGCGTGGTCGCGTTTTCGACCGTCCATGTCAAGTACTTGACGACGGTGATCTCGACGAACATTAAATAGAAAGGAGACAAAAATGACAAGCCGTGAAATGGTTCAAGATTCCGCCACACGCAATCAGAGACCTCTTGCTGATGCTGTCGTGGCTACAAATCGTTTCAGGGAGCTAGATGCTCGCTTTAAGTCGCACGATGGAATGGACCTCGATCCATCGACACCTGAAATCGAATCGGGATATGAATTCAATCGGCGCTCCATCGAGGATGACCGTCTTTGCTGATGACCGAAATTCCATTTCGGATCAAGATATTGATTCACGGCTGTAATATGAATTTCCTGACGTATGGTTTGCAGATCGCATAATCATTGCGTGTTAGTACCGTAGGATGCAAAAGGCATCCAGAAGGGATGATTGATAATGGCAGATTTGGGAGAGGAAGCATTCTCCTCACAAATGAAAGTCGTCGCGACTTTCTTGCGGTTGCTTGAAGAGCTCATGCGTAATAAGCAAAGCAAGACCTCCGCTATGGCACCAAAACGCAAAGGCGAGGTATCCTTGGTCGAATGAAAGACTTCGTCGGAGGAATCTTCAAGAAAGTCTATGATGGCACATTCGGACGCCTGTCGCGTAATGGAAAAGATTATGGTCAACTTGACCTTAATGATCCGGCTGTTGCAAAGCTCTTTGCGGACACAATGAAGCAAATGGGCATGGATGCGATGCATGAAGACAACAATCTTCTGTTCAGCACTTCCGATGTTGCAAAAATCCTGGCCTTTTCCAAGATGGTTGAACAAGAGCTCGGTAAAAAATCGAGCACGAAAACGATACCCCTGAAAAGAGCAATCTCAGGAGCACGGACAAGACCAGGAAAGGCAAGCCAATGCTCGAGGTTGGTCTGACTATCCCGCAACGCCCGAACAGATTGATCTCACAGCTACCGTTCTGGCAGCCGATGAGGGTGTTTCGATTGATGAAATCAAGAAAGACTTTTCGGAAAACCCGTCAATCGGCGAATTGCAGATTGCTCTTGAAGCAAAAAGGCCACGACACTATGGCAATCCAGCCCGACCTGAAGAATTACGCGACACCAGAACAACGAGCACAGCTGGACATGCTCAAAGATAAGGGCATCATCGGTGAAAATGAGCTTATGCAGCTTGGTAAGTATCCTTCTCAGGACAAGGCGAGCGAAGTGCTCGAAAAACCATGCGGATGCCGTAAAAATGCTCGATTCCGATGAAATCTCAAATCGAGCGGAAGCAATTCGCAGTCACGATGGAATGGATCCAGATTCTCACACCAAACAGGTCGAATCCTGGAAGGAGGATGTTTCCGCGAAAGTCGGAAATGCATTCGAGGCATCTCGTGATGCAAAAGGTCAACCGAATCTCAATAATTTCGCTCTTCAGTGCAATTTGCGCGGCATCGCCGTACAGTTCGCCAATGATGGAGAGCTTCTATTCACGGATGCCAACCAGCATCACAAGCAGGTCCGCGCCGACAACCTCGATCCGAAATTCTCCCGTAACAGCGAGGCTTTCAAAGGTCAGAAAATGTCGAAACCGTTGAAGCAAAAACAGGAAGAAATCATTAAGAGCACAGACCAGCGCAATCATGAACATTCACGTGCCCACGACAGTCAGGATCATGGTGACGCGCATGGCTCCGAGAACAAAGCTAGGTAAGGTGGTGCTCCTTGGCGTCCAATAAATCGAAAACTCCGGGCCCAATTCAGGTCGTGGTAGTTCTAATGTTGTCCGTTCTTGCCTTCTACTTCGGCAATCGGTTCGGACAAGTCTTTGATTTCAACACCATGGAGATTACCGACGGGGCGCTCGCGACGGTCAATTCGATCGTCGCGGCGCCTGCCGCTATCTCAACGGCATCCGTTCCCATGCTGTATGCAATCGGACTCGCCATTACGGTTCTCATCGTCTGGCTCTACACATTCATGTATGCCGGTAACTATCGCTATGGAGAGGAAGCCGGATCTGCGAAATGGGGCACCCTTAAAGAAGGAGTCGCCTTCAAGGATCAAACGGATCCGTCCAACAATCTTCTCTTCACGAAAAATTATGGTCTTGCCCTGAAAAACCGAAGTTCGACCTCGAACATGACCGAAACCTCAATGTCATGGTTATCGGCGGTTCCGGCTCTGGCAAGACCCGTAACTATGTAAAACCTAATCTCATGCAGCTTAATGCAAGCTACTTTCTGACCGATCCGAAAGGAACATCCCTTCCAGAGTGCGGATATCTTTTCAGGGACAACGGTTACCGCATTAAAGTGTTCAACACCATCGAATTCAATAAATCGATGCATAACAACCCACTTAAATACGTTAAGACGGACGCAGACATTCTATCTTTCGTCAACTTCCTGATTTCGAATACCAACGGAGATAAACAGTCCGGCGGAGATCCGTTCTGGGAAAATTCGGAACGTCTGCTCTATACCGCGCTCATCGCCTTGCTGAGAGACTGGTTCCCACCGGAAGATTACTCGTTGGACGGATTATTGACGCTTCTTTCCATGGCAGAAGCCAAGGAAAACGATGAGAATTTTAAATCTCCGCTCGACATGATCTTCGATGAGATCGAGACGGGCAAAGTTTACGAAAGAAATCCGTTCTACCAAGGTCCGTCGACCTCAAGCTCCTATGCGGACGCAGAATCAGACCGAATGGCAATCAGCGAGAACACGACCGACGAGTTCACTTGGCAGTCAAGCCTCATGGAACGCAACAATGACGGACTGTCTCCTGCACGTGAAGGCGGATTGACGTCCGATCAGGATTTCGCATTGGCAAACTATAAGATGTTCAAAGTAGCCGCCGGCAAGACGCTGAAGTCTATCATCATCAGTTGCAACGTGCGCATGGCCCCGATGCGAATCGAGCAGGTGCGCGAACTGTTGAAATACGATGAGATGAATCTTGACGAGATGGGAGATCCCGGACAACGCACTGCCGTTTTCGCCATCATGTCGGATACTGACAAAACTTTCTCATTCCTGCATGCAATCATGATGTGGCAGTCGATTGATATTCTCTGCCGCCGTGCACTCGAGAAATACAACGGCAAGTTGCCGACCATGGTCAATTTCATCTTCGACGAGTTTGCAAATATCGGCACGATTCCCGATATCGAACAGACCATCGCCGTCACCCGTTCCCGAAACATCGGTATCTCGATCATTCTCCAGTCTGTCGCACAGCTAGAAAGCCGCTTACGATAAAAAGGCAAAAACGATTATCGATTGTTGCGATACCACTCTCTTCCTTGGCGGCAAGTCGAATTCCACCAACAAGGAAATCTCCGAGATGATCGGCAAGCAGACGATCAATCAGAAAACCTTCGGCGAGACGCGCGGACAGTCCGGTTCAAGCTCGAAAACATTCAGATCAAGGTCGCGACTTGATCGACGCCGCTGAGATCGGCAAGATGAATCGCCGCGAGGCAATCCTGCTCATCGCCGGTACAAATCCGCTTAAAGATCTGAAATACCCGGTCGAGCAACACCTAACTACATCTATCTCGACCCCGGTCGAAACAAGCCGGGTCAGGTCAAAAACCGCTGTCTGTATGATGAGCCATTCGATATCCTGGAATACATGGACGAAATTAGGACAAAAGACGCTACCTACGCGTCATAACTCACGCGTTTGGTATACACTGAACCAGTGCAACCGACACGGGAAAAAGGAAAGGAATTGAATGGGTGGATAAACTTATAAGGATTTTTGCCCAGCCGATAGGTTTCGCCGGTACTGCTTTTGGCATTGCCGGCCTAATCTATCTCGGCATCTCGTTGGCAAGCGGTGGAAGGCGCCAGCCTGAAATCGTTAAAGCCATTGCAATGATCGTAGCTGGTTTTACCGTTGCAGCAGAATGGCGCTCTATGGCTACACCGGGCATTAAGCTCATGGAATCTCAGAATATTTAAAGAAAGGAATTTAGCGTATGCTCTCTCAAATCATGACTAAGATTTCCGGAGGCGTCACCTTTCTCTCGGCGGCGTCCTCATCGTTTTCGGTCTTGTCAATCTCGGTATGACAATCAAAGACGGTATGCAAGGCGGTGGCGGTCAGCTCGCCGGCGCCATCGCCATGATCGTCGGCGGCGGTATCGTCATCGCAGCCTCCGTTTTCCTCGGCAACCTGGACACCAGTTTCGCTGGCTAAAGGAGGAAATGCCCGATGCTTAGCGTTGCAATTCATAAGGATATCGCCGAATATCAACCGAAAGTCATCGGTAAACTTACCGGCCGTACCCTTATTTCAATCACTGTCGCATTAGGGCTTTCCATCGCTGTCGCCGTCTATATGAATCTCGTTTTGAAGATCGATCCGACCGATCACCTGGGGTTCATCTATGCGGTTTCACTGCCCTGTTGGTGCTGTGGCTTTTGGAAGCCTCACGGGCCGCCATTCGAGCAATTTGCTCTCCTTTGGCTACAGCACCAGCTCTCCGATAATCGGCTTTTTACAAACCGTCAATGTTTAAGAGCGGTTTCGTGAAAACGCCGGATGAGATCACGCAAAGCAGGAAAGGAAAGCTTTATGACAAATCAACCAGAAAGTTCCTTGATGGGACAAACGGACTTGAAGCCTACAGCCCAAGGGCAGGTCGAGTCATCTATTAACGATACAATCAATTTTATCATGGCTAAGGTTGCCACTGGCGAAATCGACGCCGCCACGGCAACCGAACTGATTGCTGCCGCTCGCAAGGATTATGAAAGCAACGTTCCGGTGACCACATCTGCCCAACAGGCCGTGCAACCCCAACAAACTGCGAATCCCTATCAAGCCGATCCTCAGACGGCATACGCTGTACCTGAGATGGAACCAGAACAGACTCCTATTGATTATGGACAGTTCGCTACTTCGACAAACTATCCACACACCTACGATGTCGAAGATTCCTCCGATGTCGATATGGATGCACTGAGCGGTATTGCCAGCGATGTGTTCGATAAGCAGCCTCGGAAAAAGCTTTCCCGTAAAGAAAGAAAAGCCCAGGCTAAGGAAATGAAAAACTCCAAAAGGAGTCGAATGCCAAACTCAAGGCGAATGCAAAGAGCAATAAGTCCATTCAGAAGCAGCTAAAAGACCGCGATAAGGAACTCTCGAAAAAGAATGAATTTGCTCGCTACAGACGCAAAACCGCAAAAGACGTCACTTCATTCATCGGGTACAATCGCATGTATGAAGACGGCATATGCGAGGTCGAGGAGGAATGTTCTCCTCCTGCATCTGTTTCGAGGACACTTCTTACCATTCTGTTCGCGAGGATGCTCAGAAAGCTGTATTTACGTCGATCTGCCGTCTCTACGACCAGTTTGGCGCGGACACGCTTGTTCAATTCAATATCATCAACACACCGCTGCTCAAGGAACAGATTGGGCATCGCAAGTTCTTCAATCCGAGCACCAACTGAATGTAAACGCTGCAAACGACGCCGCCGTCTTCAATGAAATCTTGAACGAGAAGATGCGTCAGGGTGTTTCGAACATCCGGCGTAAGATGTATATCACCTTTTCGGTTTCCGCCCCCCACGGTGGACGATGCCGTTCGAAACTCGCCCGTATTGAAAAAATCTCAGATTCTCACATCTCGGTTCAATGTTTCGATGGTGCGGAACCACTTCTATCGGTTCAAACTCAAGCACAGCGCTCGGCAGTTCAGAAAGGCTATGACTTTTCAATCCTTCCGCAGGAGCTCAAGTACTCCAAAGAGGAAACTGAAGACGTCATCGATAACCTTCAGAACAAGAACCAACGTCTTTATGTCTTCACGGGACTTGTCTATACATACGCACCGAGCAAGAAGCAGCTGGATAACCAGGTGCTTCGCATCATCTCCACGGCACGTCAGAACTCCATCGAGCTTGACACCTATGACTATCGCCAGCGTCAGGGACTTAATTCCATCCTCCCGCTCGGCCATAACCACGTGGAAATCTCCCGCATGTTCACCACGGCGCAGGTTTCCATCCTCGTTCCGTTTGCCACGCAGGAGCTTGACGATGCGGGCGGCAACTTCTACGGCCAGAACAAGCACAGCCGCAACCTCGTGGTCTGCAACCGCAAGAAGCTCACCTCGCCGATGGGCTTCGTCTGCGGCAAGACCGGCTCCGGTAAGGGTATGTTCACCAAGACCGAGATGACGGGCACCATCTTCTCCAATCCGACGGACGAGATTTACGTCATCGACCGCGCAGGCGAGTACACCGCTATCGCCGAACGCTACGGCGGTAGCACCTACCACTTCGGCGTGGGTACCGGAACCCATCTGAACCCCTTCGATACGGTATCCGTGGAACACATGACGAGAAACGAGCAGATTGCGTTCAAGGTGGACGCGATGTTAGCTCAGGCGGGCGCTTCCGCTGCCGAAGCCGGGTCGAACTTCTCTGAGGTTGACCAGTCACTCGTTCAGCGCTGCACCGAGCTTGCCTTCCAGAAGGCCGCAGAGCGCGGAGACAATCTTCCGCCGACCTTACAGGACTTCTACGATGCCGCGAACGAGCAGCCGGAGGAGCAGGCACAGGTCATCGCACTCCGTTACGAGCGATTCGTGAAGGGTTCCATGAACTTCTTCAACCATCAGAGCAACGTCGATTTCAACACCCGCATCGTGGACTTCAACCTGAAAGACCTGCCGGATTCCATGCTCGTCTTCGGTCTAATCAACGTCTGCGAGGCAGTTCGTAATCGTATGTACTTCAATGCGAAGCGAAACGTCCGCACATGGCTCTACGTCGAGGAGATGCAGAGTATGTTCGCGTACCCGACGGTACTTAACTACTTCTCCCGCTTCTCGAATGAGGGTCGAAAATTCGAGGATATCGATCTTTCCGGAACAAAATCACGTTCGGAAGTAATCTGGCGAAGGGTACGAAAAAAGCGCCAAAGAAGGATTTCGAGCCGCAAAGCGTGCCGCCATCAAGGATTCCGAACTTGAGGATGTGGACAACCTTTATCAAGAAGCAAAAGGATTAAGCAAAGCGGCTGTCAGTTCTACAAAGGCGCCGTCAGCAATACCCGTAAATCTTGGAAGATGCTAAAACGCTCAACCGCGCGAATTAAAGCCCTTTCGAGAAAACGATTCACCGCCGGCGCCGGCAACAAGTTCAACCAGCAGATGTATCGGTATATGCGTTCAGCCGCGTACCAATCTGTTTCCACCGGCGGTGGAATCATCAATACAGCAAAGAACGTTCTTTCTTATGCATACTGGAGCGTACGCATGGCAGCAAATGGCATTGGCGCAATTTTGGGTGCCTTGTTCGGCGCCATAGGTGTGCTTATTATTCCAGTGATCATCATAATCGCCGTCATTTGCACTATTTCTGGTGGAAGTAAAGGCGAAAATGCATCCGTGGGCTCTTTGACTGGTGACGAGGCCACGATAGCGCAATACCTTATCGACAAGGGTGTCGATCGCACCCATATAGCTGCAATCATGGGAAATATGTTCCAAGAGTCGGGCTGTCACCCTACTGCCTTGAACAGTTCATCCGGGGCCTATGGAATCTGCCAGTGGCTTGGTGGACGAAAGACTGGTCTGGAAAAACCTTGCCAAGGAAAAAAGGCAAAGATATGTCCGACCTTTCCGTTCAACTTGACTGGTTCTGGGAAGAATTCGCCGAATCGTGTTCGGGATGGAATAAAGCAAAGTATAAGGTTTTTTGTGCCCAGTCCGATCTCAAACAATGTGTCTATCTTTTCAGAAGCCAGTTTGAGCGCTGCGGAGAAAGCGAAGCGGCCGACGCGAATCGTTTGGCGCAGGCTCAGCGTATCTACGATGCACTGGGAACCAGTAATGGAACTAACGGAATTGACGGAAACGGTCAGGATTTAAAGAAAGCCACCAGAAGGCAAAAAAGACGTAGTTAATGCCGCCAATACAACTAAGTCCCCAGGACAGGGATGGTGTCTTTGCCTGGGTCACGAACGTCTTCCAGAGCGCCGGTATCGGTTACTTTGGGGAAACGCTTGCGATATGTGCCGCGCTTACTGCACCAGCACTAACGTTCGGGATTTAAAAGTTGGAATGATCATCGCTGACGTGTCACATCCTGGAACAGGCGAGGCGGGTCGTCTTTATGGGCATGTCGGAATCTATATCGGCGATAATAAGGTCATCAGCAACGAGGGGCTATTACCATCAAGAGCCTTCAAGAATTTGTCGGTTTTTATGGAAAGGGTACTGGATGTAAATGGGGATGGCTCGGCGGCGTCGATCTATCTAAATAAAAGGAAAGGAATAAAAGCATGCGAGACATCTGGTTTTTAATAACAGACCATAAGGGAATCGTGAAAATCCTTGCAATCCTAATCGCTATTTTCTGCGTCGTTTCCATCGGTGTCAGTTCTTATACGTCTACGATGAAAGTTCAGGAACAGCAAGAACAACAGGCGAAAAAAAAGGAAAAAGAAAAACAGATCAAAAACAGCTCAGTAAAACTGAAAAAAGATCAACAGAAAACCATCGATGAATATGATGATGCAACAGCGCAATTTTCTGCCTTGCTGTCCTCTAATGTCTGGGCAACTTACAGCGGCACCGGAAGAACGCTATATTTCACAGACTCGTCAATCATTATCGCTGATCCGGAAGCTGATCCATCTAAAGTTGAAAAGCCCTTTGTCATCAAAGGCCTTTCAACTGAAAAGGTCGATGTCGGTGAGATGAAAAATCTCACTAGGTACAATTGCGCCTATGAATCAGACGATGATAAAACCAGAGTATTGACCGTCGATAAAAACGATGACGGTACATATTTCAAGATGTCTATTGATGTGAAAAACAGCGGCACGAACGAGGAATATGTAAGAACTCAAGCCGCTGGTACTTTTGATATCGACGGCATTAGTGAAGATATGTCTGCTTTGCTTGGCGATTCGAGAAGCATCATTGAAGATTTTCTACGCGAGCAATGTGCTCTCTATTATCCGACCGCGGTCGAAGCCGAGTGCAACGGTATCCTTACGGCCGACTTCAACGCTAACGAATATAGGGTTGATTTTTCCCTGAAAGACACGGAAGACCAACAGCTTACGGGGATTACTGTGGTTTACCATCTGAGCACAAAACAATGTGAACTGATGTAAAGGAGGAATTTTATGTTTAAAAATAAAAAAATAGTACTTTTTCTCCTTGTTCTACCTCTGGTTGCTGTTTTGGTTGCTCCGAAAGTAGCCCTTGCAGATGACGACTCCGATTGGGTCAAAAATATCCCAATCATTGGCGGCGTTGTTGACTTTGCTTCGGATCCAGGTGGATGGATTACCGATCGTTTTGCTGAAGGAGCTGAGTTCTTTTTTCAATGATGGTCTTCAAAATATCAAGACTACTTCTACAAAATCGATTCTTGGAAAATCATTCAATAATCTTCTGGGCAAGAAAACAGGCACCTTTACAGCACGGTTAGCTTTGTTAATAAGTCAGTCGTCATGCCAACAGCAGCTTCCATCCTAAGCCTTGTGATGTTGATACAATTGATAAAAATATCACAGCGTATTGATGGAACAGCTACCTTACCAGCAATTAAAGACATTGTCTTTTTAATTATCTATGCGACGATCTTCATTTGGCTTCTCAAAAACTCATTGAAGATCTGCGCTGGAGCATATGATCTATTTAACGAAATGATTGGTAAGATCAATCAGTCGACCGTTGATGAATTAAAAACTGTCACAATAGCTGATTCTTGTAAAGAGAGTTTTGGAGCGGTAATTGGTATATGGGTTCAGAGCATGATATTCGATTTGATCACGATTATCATCAAGGGCTCGGTTTCGGTCATGTGTTATATGCGAGCAATGCAACTATATGTTATGGCTGCGTTCTCACCGCTTCCGTTTGCGCTACTTGGATTCGAAGAAACAAAAAACTATGGAGTATCTTTCTGCAAGAACTTCTTAGCGACATGTCTTGCAGGCGTAATTATTCTTTTTGCAATGGGACTTTTCCCAAACCTGCTTTCAGGCTTTAGCGGAGGAGAAATATCCGGCTTCAAGGGCGATATGTGGAGCTCTGTTTGTGCATCTGTTGCTCTGATGCTAATCGTAATTAAATCCGGCACAATCGCGCGTGACGTTTTTGGCGGATAACTTATTAACCAGGGAGGTGTAGCATCATGAACGATGGAACTGATAAGCATGAGGGAGATTGGTGGGGAAATCTCGAAACTCTGAAACCCTCTCAAGTGCAATCTGATTACAGTTATGTAGATGAGGATGATCGACGTAAGAAGTTCATCATTATTGCAGCCGTTATCGGTATTGTTCTAGTGTTGCTCCTCGGTGGCGTGACTGCTTTTACCGTTCTTTCAAGTAATAAAGGTCACGACTCAGATACAAAGAAAGAACAAACGCAAACTCAGAAAAAAGAGACCTCGACTGAGAATGCAAAGAAGAAAAAATCCGCTGAAAAGAGTGCTATCTCCGTCATGGTGACAGCTGACGGAGCCGCTGAGGATTCTAAGGCTTCCGTTTCGGTTTCCGAAAAGGGTAAGAACGGAAAGATTGTTGTCAAAGATATTTCCGTTGCAGTCAACGACGAAGTCAAGATCTGTACTCTGCCGAAAGGCAAGTATTTGCTGACCGTTGAGTCGGCACCGGACGGTTATGATAAACCAGCAAAAAGCACCAGTTTCACCGTCAAAGGTGACGGGAAAAAGGTGTCAGCTTTCGCTTTTTAGCCAAACATGTCGATAAGACTGCCAAGAGCGGTGAGTCTGAAGATAATGCCGAAGCGACTCCGGCAGACGGGGCTTCGCAAAACCAGGACGCTTCTTCTGACGGGCAAATCAGAACAATCAGGCAGAAAATTCTTCTGCCGATATGAATCGTGGTGCTTCCGCTGCATCGTCTGGCAACGGACAGCCCTCTTCTACTTCAACGCCGACAACCACGATGACTATCCATCATCCTGCCGAGACGATTAGGATTGCGATCTGCGACATGCGGGGCGGATATCACTGATGATATCGAAGGCCACAAGAAGTCAACTGGCCATCCGTGGTACCACTACGATGCGAAAGTGATCAAAGACGCTTGGGATGAAAACGGTGACCGTGAACTAGATAAAATTCGCAAGCGCTTGCGAATTTGAAAGAAAAAACAGGGCACCCGACCGAGGTGCCCTTTTCCGGTATCGAATGGTAGAATCTTACCAAGCATCAAGACGCTAGAGGTACCCCGTATGAACGAAATGCAAGCCCACGGCCTTTTTAATCCCCGTCGGATCGAAGCCGTTCGAGGTTTGGATCGATAAGAATAACTCGCTGGCCGAACTGCACGGGGACCTCGTCAACGGCAACGTTGAAGTATTGAGAGTTCTCGGTAATGGAGTTGACCTGTGGGTCAATGATGAAGGCCTATTCAACGGCAGCCAACCCAATCGCGCCATCTATGCGACGAAGCATATGGAGGAAGTCGGATATCTCGACCAGCTGACGTTCGGCCATCCCGTCAAGGAAGGGGAACTCTATTCGCTAATCTGCGGTGATTTCGTCGCCTTCGGTGTCGACGAGGAAGGCGAAATCGCAAGCCTTCCTCAGGAGACGATCGACAAGCTGAAAGAGACCTTTGCGGACCCGTCCACCGGCTACAAAGAGTATATTCATATTAAGTACGGCATCGAACCGGATCGATATCAGCTTCAGAATGAGCACGCCGCCGGCGACAAGCATGAGAAATCTACGAAGTCTCTCGCCGAAGTCGCTACAGAAGCCAGGGAGAGTTCGCTAGTACTCAGCCGGGACGAGGACAACCATGACGACAGCGGTAGCGATATCGGCAATTCGCGTCCAATCGACCGCGAGTATCCAATCGGTCATTAACCAGAGCTCTATGAATCGTTTTAAAGAAACAAGGCGGTGAAACGATGGAATCCAATAAAGTCATAGGCCTGATCTTCCCTGTCGGTGGGGAGGCACAGGCCTTTCTCGCCGACAGGGACAGACCATATCGAGACATCCGTGAGGCAGTCCAGGGCGAATATGACGAACTCGGTGCCACGTTCGCCGATGTGGATATCTATGTGAATGCCGCTGGTGCAGACAGTTTGCTGCCAAAACCGCGCCATCAACCCCGATGCCTTCATGGATGACTCGGGCTTCCTATCTGAAAAGAGCCTCATCGTCGGAACAAACGACGGTAAGCCCTTTTCTCTCATTTTCGGCAATATCGTCGCCCTCTCACGTGATGAGACCGGTGAGCTTATCGATATGCCTGCCGATATCGAGACGGAACTGAAAGAGTCACTTAGCGATCCCCTGGACGGATATGATTTACGGTTCCGAGAGGCCTTCGGCAGATATCAGAACTGGGACCTAAGCCAAGCCCAGGCCGCCAAGATCGCCGGCTTGAGCCAACAGGCATTCTCCTATCATGTGAACAAGATCACGAATGCACAGGATACCCGAGGAAGGGATTGAAACCCCTTCCCAAGGGATTCGACCGTCTCTACAGCGAGTATAAGAACGGAGACATCTCGGCAAGATCCGCCGCGACGAAGCTCGGCATCACGCATCCGACGTTTCTCAAATATGTCAAGGAATGCGATGTCCGCCTGCATAAGGACGACCTCGTGCAAACCCACAATCCGCGGGGGCTCACGGAACGCCGTGCAGCGGCCACGGATGCGTCAAGGAATCTGAGCCATGACCAGGACGCACCTGATTCGCCATTACGGGACAGATAGACGACACAAACACGGGGACTTGCCGCTTCGGTGAGCCCCGTGCCCTTCTACACGATACCTTTTGCAGATGACATACCGTATCCGTCATCGATATATAGGCGAAACGCACGGCCAAAGTGGTAGAATCTTACAAAACACGCCGCCGGAACGGAGGGTAACATGCAAACCGGAACGAAGAAGACCCCTGATCGCTTCCAGAACTACTTCTGCCCTGCCGCAGCCAACGATATCGTGCACCATGCCTACGCATGGATCGTCAAAGAACCGAACATGCAGCCGAAATTCCTCTACTGCCGCGCTATCGACGATCCAGCCAACGACCGCGGGTGGAATATCATCGCAGAGGTCTGGGAACGCGATGTTCTCGGCGGATGGGGCATCTCCTCTTCCACCATGCATCCCGAATTTGAAGACACCGCCGACGGATATGTACTTGCCGAGAATATGCCCGGAACGGTAGCCTCCCTGCCTTACCAGGTATTCCGCGAGGTGGTCAATGAACATGACATGAATTACCTGATCGCCCTCGCCATTGCAATCGATGCCCTGCCGAAAGATTCCACTTGCGACAAGGCATCTGAAACCATCCGTGCAAACGCCGACATCGATATCGCCGAGCGCCGCAAGAGCGTCCTTCCCGACCAAGCCGGCCTCGCTGCCAAAAAAAGGCGTCCTGTATCGAGTCGCTTGCGCACATCGGCGGTAATGCGCCCGTTTGCGGACAGGATGAAATCACCCGGTAAAGGAGAACCGATATGAGTGAAATCAAGACGAAAATCAGTACCTACAATGACGTCGTCGATCTGTTCGGCGAAGAGAAAGCTGCCGATATGCTAAGCGAGGCGCTTGACTGGTCGACAATCAATCCGAAAAACGATAAGAAGAATATCATGGAGCGCAAGCCACTCCTCCTCGATCCGTATATGACATACGAGGACGAGGATTACTGCAAAGCATATCGTCGCCGGATTCCTCGGTGACCGCGACCTCGACTGGGCGAGCGGATATATCGACGAGGAGAAAATCAAGAACGGACAGGTAATGCCGGCCGACCTCAAGTCGGCACTCTCTATGGCACTCGACAACGAGCTGTCTACATCCTGGGTCTATCTGGATGCCCTTTCCTCCCAGTGCGCGGAAATCTTCAATAAATTTGCCGGATATATCGAATCTGCCGGCCTTGCCCGCGGGGTCCTCGTGCCCGGAGAGTATGAGTTGGATTCCAATGCGCTGAACGCAGACGTCTCCGAGAGATTCAATATCCAGTATGGATTCCAATGCGACCAGATGATTGATGCCATGCAGTTCGATATGACGCTCATTCTGACTGAGAAGGTCGACAGCATGGACGGATACAGGCTGATCCAGAGCGTATGCGACTGGCGCGAAGAAAACCTCGAGGTTATCGAGGACGCAGAGAACAATTTAGATTATGGCAAAGTGCCCAGCTACGTGGCTTACGAACGTCCGGCGGATATCGGTACGACAATCATCGATGAGCTGTGCGCATCGCAGGGCACCGCCGTCGAGAAACTGGTGAACTATCCGACCACTAAATTCGAACGCACCATGCGAGACGAGCTTTTCGAGGCATTGGCGGTAAACGAGACGACTATTTCCCTTATGGCTAAAGTCCCTCTTCCGTCTTCCTCGATGCCGTGGCATGCATGGACTCACGCTATATGAGCGGACACACAGTCGATACCGGTCATGCTTTTATCGTCTCCCCGGGAACATACGAACCGTATATCGGTATCCACGATCCCGTCTACGGCGCGGGTTATATGATGGTCGACCTCGATAAACCATTTGAAATCCCGATGAACCGTATCTGGATCGCCATGGATGACTACAGCGGCCTGAGACCAAGGAGGGTCTGCGCGGAATGTACCACAGCCCCCAAGATGTCAGTGCCTTCAGCGACCCTTTCAGCGGTTCCGTCAGCGTCACGTCGACTCGCGATGAGAAACAGGAACCAGCAAAGAGCGGTCTAGAAGCCAAGCGCGATGCATGTGCCTTAAGTGCCGCTCATCTCGACAGCCCAAACACGGAAATCCCCAATGGCAAGAATATGGAAAGGGAATAGCCGATTATGGAATACAAAGACATCAAGACAGCAGACGAGCTGGAAAGCTGGTATGCGGAGAAGGAAAATATCCTCGAGGGTCATGTCCGCGATTATGCCGTACCATTCGGCAACGTATACCACCTGGATTCCCCAGGCTACGTTTCAGAAGAACGTTGGTGCGATACCCTTCCTTCTGACCGGGAACGCTCGACCTTCATGGCCTTGCAGAACGGTGTGTCGACCAAGGAGATCATTGAACATAAGGATGAGTTCGGCTGGATCGACCGCATGGCGATGTCGTCTGTCGCCGATGATTACGCCGAGTGCTACATGACACAGGCAGGTCGGATTACCTGGATGAACAGGAAATCATGAACGTGCGCGAACAGTATCCTGAGCTTATCGACTCTAACGGAGAGATCGTCTGGAACGATCCCGATTTCATGAAGCGCGGAGTCACGTTCGATGTGGAAAACTTCGGGGAGAAATATAAGCTCGAGCTCGTCTGCGACAGTTATCTCGATAACGGCAGCCTCTATGTCGGCGCTTACGACGTCACGCCGGAAAGCGATAATTTCGGAGAGCGCTGGGCAGATATCTCCGTCAACCTAAACAATCCATGCCAGAACGACAGGACTGTTTTCCTCGACATGAACAACCTGTATAACCCGGCAATCATCGAGGCTATCTATGGGCTCGGAACCGTGGAAGGCATCGTCTCCCATTCCGGTTTCTGCTCCTATCCGGCATTCACGTTTGACGCCGATGTGATCTCCCAGATGCGCAACACGCAAGAATTCATGGATGCGAATACCCCCGACGACTATAAGCTGGTCGCCGTGAAGGTAGGCTATAACTTCGCGCTCGTTCCGAAGATCGAGCTCTCCGGTATCGAGACTAACGCCACCGAGACCATCGTCGATATTTCCGGTAAACAGTATGGCCTTCTCGCCGGCAGGACCTTCGAGGATTCGCAGAAACTCGATGCCGTCCTCGATGCATTTCCGGAGTACGCGATTAAGGACTACAAGGTACCAAATAAAATCAGCGTATTCATCATGCCTGTCCAGATGTACTGGAAGGATGACCCATCTGAGATTATCGAGACGAATTTCAGTTTCGAGGACACCTGCGGTCTTGCCATCGACGATAGCGTTACGTTCTCCGGCTATACCCAGAATGAACTCGTGGACATGATCGGCAGGGAAGACAACGGGGAAGACTTCGTCATCACCGGTGTGGGCGCCGGGCACTATGTCGGCACCTGCAAAAAGGAACCGTCTAAAAACAAGAGCGTTTCCGAAAAAACCTGCAATGCAAGAGAGTCGTCGGGGCGCCTCGATGCGGACCGAAACGTCGACAGGAACGATATTGCAAAAGACAAGGAGGTAAAGTAGCCATGAGCAAAGCAACAACCCCAATCGCGTCTACCTCGATACGGAGACCACCGGCCTGCATCCCGAGGAGGGCGACGAAATCCTGTCGCTCACTATCGTAGATGCCAACGGACGGCTTCTCTTCGATGAGAGGTTCAAGCCGAAACACAAAAAAGGAGTGGCCGGAAGCCCAGGCGGTGAACCACATTTCCCCGGATGACGTGGAACACCTGACTACTATCGATGCCTATATGGAACAAATCTGCCGCATCCTCGACCGTATCGCCGACGAGATTGTTGGCTACAACGTAGCCTTCGATATCGGTTTCCTGAAGGCCGCCGGTGCCACCATCAACCCCGATGCCGCAATCATCGACACCATGCAAGAATTCATGGATGCCTTCGGAAACTCAAATACGGGACATAGATACCAACCGCTCTCCATGGCAGCTGAACGTCTCGGCTACAACTGGACGAGCGCCCCGCATGGCTCGCTTTCCGACACCCTCGCCTGCCTTGCCGCACAGAAATGCGTCGACGACCATAACTGGTGTGTGGAGAACCTTGAGCTTACCGAAGACGCTATCATGCACGCCAAACCGATTGAGAACGGTTCAGAGGGGCTTCCAAAAGACTGCTGGGGACCTCAACCCCGGAGGCCGCCCGTTTGCCGTCACGGAGCCGATTCTCCATCGGCTCCAGAGCTCTGCGAAACTCTGCGCTCGAGCCGGTACCACCACCCAGTTCACGCGCATGACCGTCAACCAGTGGTTCGACAAAGCGGAACGGTCACAGCGAAGCCCGCTCGGCCGGTCTGTAGATATCGGACGCGCGGCAAGTGCCTTGAACAGCCAGCATGAGCATGCGGAAGTTCCACAGGACCTTACAAAATAAGCAAAGGAGAACCAACATGGACGATTATAAGAAAATCCCGTTCGATGATCCGGACCTCTGTGTACCGGATCTCGATGATTTCGACCAGATGAAGGAATTCTTCCTCGATTGCGCGGCTGAGTATTTCCGCTACCTGTCATCGGATGATATGGAAAAAGATGCTCGCTGCGCTCGGGAAACGTGTCGACGTACTCGCGACGCCGACAGATGATGTATTTATCTCCGTAAGCCCGGACGCCGTACTGAGGCAATATCCCGATATCACGATCGACGAAGCTATCCAGATCCGCGATAACGCATGTGAAAACATCTGGGAGTCCGGTGGACAGTCCGATCTCGATGAAATCGTCTGGGACCAAATCGGTGCGGAATATAAAAGTATCAAGTCCGATTCCCACCGTGGACTTTCCGATGTAAAGGATGCAAAAGCGAAGCAGGCTGTCCACGTGAATGACGATCGCAAAAACGATGCGGTTGCACTAGACATGCAGGAAAAATAGAACTTGCCGTCGAGCTACAGGGGAGGAACGATATGGATGGCTATACGCTTAACGCTGCGCGAACGATTCGCGAATACGAATCCTCGATCCAGCGCCCGAAAGCGGAAAGAACGATCAACGACTCGATTCTCTCCGCTTTGCTCAGAGGAGACGAATTGCCTGAAATGGACGTCAAGGCAATCAGACAATATGGGATACAGTGTTCGGAATATCTGGATTTCGGTTACGATGTCGATGCAAGCCTGAGCGGCATGCTGTCACCGCACGCCGTTTTGGAACCCCGACCCAACACACCGTATGTATTCAGGAGAGCCGGATTCGACAACCTGCCCTTCATCTATACGCAAAGACATCTCAGGGAATGCAATCGCCCCAAAAGAGGCTGACAACCATCAACATGGGCTTACCATCGAGCAGATCAAAGCGCTTCCGGAAAAGCTCGAAGAGCCGGTAGTCGTTTTCGACCAGCCGAACTATACGGTAAACGGTAGATCGTTTGAGGGCAAAGGCGTCGCCGCCGTACTCGATATGTACGACCCTGACGGCGTCCCGGTCATCGCATACTTTTTCCCAAACGGATATGGAACCAAGACGAACGATAACGGCTGCAGCAATGTGATAGCCAGCCTTTACGGACGTGACAACTTCACTTCATATCTAGCCCGTGCTGCAAACGAGGAAAAGATCTTGTATATCGATTCTGAGAAATATGAACAAATGGAAAAAGAGCTACCCCGCTATGGTGGGACACGATTCCCTCCGGCGCTTGCAGCTCTTTCAATGGATATTATAATACCTTCATCCTATATTTGCAAGATGAAAGCGGAAATAAATCCGAAGCTGTCCGATCGCGAAAGAGAACATAATTCCCTTAACCGCACCATGCATATCAAGGTCGCGGACAGTAGGCGAAATAGGCTCGCGCAAGATAGGGATAAACCGCGCAACACCACTCCCAGATATGACGACGACAACCGCGATTCGCAGTAAAACCATTGAAAAGGAGAATTAAGAAATGAACACGCTTGGCCTGGTAAATGTCTTGAACAATGATGGAAACGTACTGATCGATGTGGCTCAGATGGCCGATAACCATATCCAGAACGCCGCTATCCACAATGCGCTGGCTGAATGGAACGAGACGGACGATCCGTTCTCGCCTGAAACGACGCAAAGGCTGATCGGTAAACTCAAAGGCGAGATGCCGTCGCTTATCGCATGGCTGTCGGAAGGAACTATCCAAAGAGCAGCCTGGTGCCGGAACCGTTGGCTTACGTGAAGATGCCCCATCCGCTCCAGGTCTATAAGAACCTCGATCTGGATATCACTATCGAAGATTCCGAAAAAGAGCCTGCATTCGATGTAAAGCTCTCCTATGCGGGCAACGCGGAACATTTCAAATACGCCCACCTGCCCGTTGAAACAGATAAGACATCCGTCGTATTGAGCATCATCGACGCGTATGATGGGCTGCAACTGAAAAACGATCCGGAGCATCCCGGTTACGCTGAAGCAGTCGAAACGAACTATTCAAAACTCACGGACCTCATCGGGGAAGACGGAATCGACTCGATCAGGGACTTCCATGAGGGCGTAGAGACCGGCAAGTATTTCTCGGATATGGAATTTGACCTAAAAGACCCGGATCCCTCCGCGAAACAGATTCTCGAGTGCCTTGGATCCCTGGAGAAACCCGTTCAGAAAGCGATGGATAATTTCGCACGGGTAACCACCTTCCGCAATCTCGCGGAAAAGAATCTCCTGCGCGAAGCGACCCTGTTTACCTCCGGTATGCTAGAGGAAAAGAACGGTCGCCTGATCGTCCCGCAAGGATATAGGCCCGGAATGTCGAGTGAGGAATATCAGGCGTGGCATCCATCGGCGAGGGGGAAACACCGCCATCTCCGTGGATACGGCGATCTCGGCTAAACAGCTCGGAAGGCTGGAAGCGATTGCAAAGCATCCCAGAAGCCGCAGCAGGTCATCATGGATATCCTCTTCCTCGACCCAGGTGACCACCTGTCTCAAAAAATCGGATCCCCGAGACCCGATGGACGCGGCGTTTGTCGATGAAAGCCACGTCGCGGTACCGATCAGTCCGGAATTCGCGTCAATCGTGGCTTCAGATATGAAAGATTCAATCGATGCCAAGCTGGCCGGCAAACGCACTAAATGCGACATTTCCCAATGGCATACGCTCGGGAAACAGGCGCGACATGCTCGCTGAGAACAGTAAACACGACCGCTCTCGCTGCCGTCAGGGATGCCAAGACGGCCGTTGCCGACAAGGTCAACGAAGGGCATCAAGTTAGTTCCGTGCACGATAATCCGAGTCATTAAAGATTAAGGCTGAACAAATTTTTGATTGAAAGGACCTTCCATGTATCCCGGTCAGCATATGTCCATCGAGGATAACATTTTCTATGCAAAGCGAAATATCGTTGACAGTATTTGGAAAGAAGCAAATATCGAGGGAATCGATATCACGTTCCCTGCTACAAAAGCGGTTTTCGAAGGTGCTAAAATTGCTAACCTAACGCAAGACCAAACAACTGTAATTAACAATCTAAAACATGGATGGCAATTCATATTTGATTTTATTGATGCGCCTATCGATTTGTCATATGTACGGCAGGTACATCAACTCGTTAGCAACAATCTTGTTCCCGATTCTGGACAACTGCGATATTTTGATGTGTATATTGGCGGAACAAGCTGGCAACCGGAAATACCAGACTTCGACACTGCAAAAGCCGCTATCGAGAAAATTGCGAATATGGAACCTGGGAGAGAACGCGCGCTTAAGATGTTCGGTTATCTTTGTCGCTCCCAACTTTTTAGTGATGGAAATAAGCGAACAGCGCAACTCATAGCAAATAAAATGCTGATTGCTGACGGCTGTGGCATCTTGGCGATTCGAAAGAGCAAATTAACAATTTTGAGACTCTGCTACTCGACTTTTATGAAACAAACAAACCGGATAAATTCTTTTCTTTTTAACTAAAGAAGCTATCTATGGACTCGATCGTACCGTACCATCTTCACAGAACTTAAAAGTCAAGTGTAAAGCTGCCACACTTGGAAGCAACGCGTTGAAAACAAGAAGCAATACTGTGGGCATTAGCAAGACACAAAACGCTGACCGTACAGCGCACACCGAGCATATTGAATGAATGTTATGGACATGGTATAATAATATTACGGAGGTAAAAATACTATGTCTACAATCGCTGAGGCTGAAAAAAGCTGTTGAATTCAATGTCTTCTATGCAAAAAGAAATGTTGTGGATAGCATCTGGAAAGAGGCAATCATTGAAGGTGTCAATATCACATACCCGCAAGCAAAAGTAATCGTTGAGTACAACCAAACCGTTGAAGGATTGACTGTCACCGGAACAATTACCGTCTACAATCTTAAACTTGCTTGGAATTATCTCTTTGAGCATTTAAACTCACTTGTAGATTTTGAGTTTGTTGCCAAAATAAATTCCATTTTGGGTGCATCGCTTGTTCATAACGCTGGATGTATTCGTAACATACCAGTAGGTATCAGTGGGACCGCCTGGCAACCGGAGATGCCGGACTTCGATACTGCAAAAGCCACTATTGAAAAAATTGCGAATATGGAACCTGGGAGAGAACGGGCGCTTAAGATGTTCGGTTATCTTTGTCGCTCCCAACTTTTTTTAGTGATGGAAATAAGCGAACGGCACAGCTCGTAGCAAACAAGATGTTGATCGCTGACGGGCGCGGAATCTTGGCGATTCCACCAGAGTGTAAACATGACTTCGGTGAAAAGCTCAAGCGCTTCTATGAGACAGCGGATGATTCTGAATTACAGAAATTTTTAATTGAGACATCAATCTACAATTAAGAGAAGCAGGAAACTGATTTCAGTCGGCTTCCTGCTTCTCTTTTATGGTTAGACGAGTTTCACTTAATCAAAGTATATGATATAATATACTTTGAAAGCAGGTGATAAGATGCGTACTATCGACGCTATGAAAAAACTTGCCCGCAATGATGGGCGATTTACTCATGTTTACACTAAAAAGGAGCTGTCAGAACTTTTAATGAAACCGGCAAGCAAATTGAATGGAACATTGAAGTCGCTTATTAAAGAAAACATTTTGAATCGTGCATACCATAATGTATACGTTTTTCGCTTTTCTCAATACGGAGGACTCGGTACTTTAGATTTGATTGGTAAGAAAATCCGACCAAATGACTCCTTCTATGAAAGCCTTGAGTCCTCTGCTTCAGCATGGAGTCTCATTTCACAGATCCCCACGGTCGTAACCTATATGACCACAGGAAAGTCAAAATGGTATAACACGGGTTACGGAAGCATCGATTTCGTCCATTACAGCAAAACAGATGAGAAACCAAGAACCATCGATAGGTCGTCGATGGGAAGGGTTCCACTTGCTGATAAACTTCAAACATATCGAGACTTACAAAAAACCAAACGTTCCCTTGATCTTTTTAAGAGAACAATACGACAAAGACCATGGCTGCCGCGACGGTAATATTCAATATTATCCATGCGAAGATGATGACACATGGGATTTCCTAGATAATTTGGAGGAAGATATACTTTAAAGTATATCTTCCTATTTTCTTGGGGTCCCTATGCCTTTATTTGCATCGCTTACTCTTGTTAAAGAAACTGCTTTAACAAGAGGCTGCTTCTCTAAAATCTCCGTTACTGACTTCGTTTATCGAAAAGAACTCCTTCATATAGACCTACTCAATTCATTTATTCCCCAGATGCAGAATACAGCCCTCGTATTTCAAGGCGAAACCGCGCTTCGTCTTTGTTATGGTGCTCCACGATATAGTGAAGATTACGCCAGGCGTCAAAAGCTCTTTCTAACGAACGAACAGATCGGCAAATAGATTCCTTTGACAAAACTGAGCATTAAAACGTTATCGTTGTGAGAGTCTTTTAGAAAGGAAAGCAATAATGGAATTGATTCTTGCCGAGAAGCCTAGCGCTGCACGAAATTTTGCAAAAGCATTGGGTGGAAAAACCGGTAATTATGCCGGAACTGAATATAAAATTACCAATCTGCGCGGACACGTTATGGGGCTGTTGCCTCCCCGATAAACAGGTTCCTACTGAAAAGGTCGAGTTCTATAAGAGTTGGGATCTTGAAAATCTGCCGTGGAATCTCAACGATTTTGCATGGAAGAAGGGGATCCTAAGCGGATGCAAGGACATCATTTCCGGTCTTAAAGATGAGCTAAAAAGAGGCCGATTGCGTCGTGATCGCAACGGATGTCGACCCGTCCGGCGAGGGCGAACTGCTCGCCTGGGAGGCTTTGGAGAAATGCGGTTGGAGAGGTCCGACCAAGCGTATGTACTTTGCCGACGAGGCGCCGGCAAGCGTGCAGAAGGCTTTCATGGAACGCAAGACCCTTCCATCTATGGACAAGGACGGCGACTATGTGAAGGCGGTCGTCCGCGAGCGCTGGGATCTCGCGAGCATGCAGTTCACCCGTGCGGCAACACTCGTAGCGCGAAAAAAGGGGTTCCGAACGGTCGTACGCCAGGGCCGGTTGAAATCGGTCATGGTCAAACTGACCGGTGACCAGTTGAAAGCCTATAACGAATATGTCCGCAAGCCGTTTTACGAGGCGCGTTTCAAAGACGAAAACGGCAACATCTTTGCCAGAAAGACCGACGACGCCGAAGATATCCGGTTCGATAGCCCCGATCAGGTAGACCTTTCGCAGTTGCACGACAGCGCTGTCGTAGAGGATTCCAGGGCGAAGAAACACACTGCCCCCGGAAAGCTCCTCGACCTCGCCGGCCTGTCCGCTATCCTCGCGAAGCAGGGGTTCAAGCCGGCAAATGTCCTGAAGACATATCAGGAGATGTACGAAAACCAGATCGTAAGCTACCCGCGTACCGAGGATAAGGAGGTCACGCCGGAACAATTCGGCGAATTGCTTCCGCTTGTCGATAAGATTGCAGGAGTGGTCGGTGTGGATACGTCTCTGCTCTCCCATCGCGCCGCAAGGAAAACACATGTCAAGGAAGGCGGGGCGCACGGCGCGAACAGACCGGGAATCAATGTTCCCGAATCCCTTGCCGAACTTGAAAAGGGTTACGGAAAAATCGGTTCCGCGATCTATTCCGTACTTGCCTAAGAACTATCTAGCGATGCTCGCCGAAGATTATGAATATGAGCTGGTCAAAGGCTATGTAAGGGATTTTCCCGAATATGTCGGGCAGACCCAGATCCCAATCAAACCGGGGTTCAAGGCGATCTTCGATTCGGACTCCTCTTCTACCGAGAAAGCGGAAGGGGAGGAAACAGAGAACGCCTGCGAGTTCGGTAAGGTCGCCTCCCGTATGTGCACGAAGGAGCCAACAAACGCCCGCAAAAACCGACAATGAAATGGCTTACGAAGAAGCTCGAGAAATATAACGTCGGTACCGGCGCCACCAGAACCAGCACGCTTGCGGAAATCACCGCCAATGAGGAACGCGCCCTCATGAAGGAAAACAAGGGCGCACTCACCATGACGAAGTGCGGCGAGGTGTCTTACGCCTTGCTGGCGAATTGCCAGATCGCCTCACCGGAAGTCACCGAGAAGCTGTTTGAATCCATGAACGAGGTGGGACGGTTTTCACGCAAACCGTCCGATGTCATCAATACCGTTACCGATATGGTCGTGCACGATATGAGGGCAATGCAAGATAACATCGGTGCATTGGACGGTATGAAACTGGGCGACGGAAACGCAATCGTCATCGGCAAGTGCCCGAAATGCGGCAGGACCTCTATGCGACGAAAACCAGTTCCGCGCGCCGGAGTGCATTTCAAGAAAACAGGTGAGAAAGATGGAAAATCCGTCTTCGCCCATGTTGGCACCTGCGATTTCTTTTTCATCTACCGTTTTGTTTCGGGCCAAAGGATAAGCCGAAGAAGCTCACCGACAAGAACGGCAGGGAAATCGCCGAAAAGGGAAAGACATCGCTCATCAAGGGAATCAAGAAGAAAAGCGGGGATGGAACCTATGACGCATATCTCACGTTGAATCGCGAGACATGGTCGCTTGATATGCAATTCCCCGAGTTCAAGGGGAAGAAACACAAAGGCTAGTTCGGGACTCCCAACTTTAAACAATTCCGCTTCTGACAGGATCCAATTTCGGTTATTCGGATAGCGTCAACGGAATCGTAACCGGTAACCCGTGGAACTTTGACTAATGCGACAGCCGATGGTTTCCGCGATCGGTTTGATACAATTGACCACAATGCAGTCAGTAAATGATGTCCAAGCTGAAGCCGGAGATCGATAGAAAGGAATTTCATTATGGAAGAAAAGACCGAAGCTGTTAAGAGCGAGGAAACTACGGTTGGTTTGACTATGAACTATATCCCGTTTTCGTTCATTTCCTGCCAGGAGGACGCCTTGGTGCTGGCGGGGTGCATCTCACATGGCTTGGATGCAGATGTCATCAACAAAAGCGGGGCCTTTTCGCGACCGCCCGCGCCATGCTTCTCGATGCGTGTGTCTGCCTGCTCTATCGCCAGGGCGGCGATTCGATGAGCATGCAGGGTCTCGTAGATCTTCTGCAGAACGACATCAGCCATAACGAGGATCAGGATATGCCCTCGATCAAGGCGCCTATGACAAGATCGAGGCCGACGGCGCGACTGTCGAGGAGGACCTAGGGCTGAAGCGGTACCGCATGTTCCAGGCCATCGCCTACGGTGAGACGGCAATCTCCGTCGAGCTGGATCTGTACGCCAAGTTGTCCGCTATGGTCGATAGGCCGCTTGTCGGCTAGACCAACGAGTCGAATCGATATGCCAGCGATTCGCATGGCGATGCGCTTTTCATGCGGTGCCCTACGGCACCTATGATCCGCTCGCCAGGGCTCGCTGATTGATTTTTCTGGCACTCTTCTCTTTGGGGCATCCGGCTATGGGTGCCCCCTTTTTTGATGAGAGATGGTAGAATCTTACAAAGAAAAATAAAGAAATGGGGGATTTGGCTGTGATCGATGACAACTTAAGACAGGCAAACAAAGTAAAGGGCGCTTCCTGCCTTTCGGGTGATGTGCGATGATGAATCGAAATGGAATCGAAACGTATGAGCTGTTGCGCCTGGGTGAGGTGGCGCTCGCCGGGTATTTCGATTTGGAAGATACCCGGTTTGAAGACTGGTATGAAAAGAACCGCGCGGTCGGTGACAGATTGTACAGCGCAGTTCTTGATAGAAAAATTGACCTCGTAGCTTTCCGTGGAACGGAAGACGGTCGCTACTACTCCATCCTTACGCGTAGTCCGAAACAGGAAGGCTCCCTGCAGCTCACGGATATCGACAGCAAGGGACCGATCGGGCATCGCCGGCTTACGAACCAGAAGATGCTCGATCTTCCGGGATACGGTGCCGTCCTCGCCGCCGTTCCCGACATCTCGAAATGCAATGAACGGGACATCCTGCAGGCGATCGGATTCACACAGAAGGACGATCGAAGCCTGAAGGGAAAAAGCTCGCCATCGGCAGGGAGGGCAAACAGCTTGAAGCCGCGCGCAATCGCGAAGGGCTAGAAAACTTTGATGGGCGTGATTTTCGATGAGTGCTCGTCCGGTTATCCAAACTTACAGGCTGGCCTCCCTGCACGAAGCCGCGATCGCCCGACTTAAGAACCCCAAAAACGATAGGTATAAAGAGCTCTATCTCAAAAACAGGGAAATCGGCGAGAAAGTCTATAACGCCGTCCTGTCAGGCCGCCTCGACCTCGCCTGTTTTTGCGGAGACCCCAGCAAATACTATTCGGTTCTGACACGGAGTACCAGGCAGGACGGCGCACTCCAAGTTACCGAGATCGACCGGAAAGGACCGATCGGACATCGACTCCTCACCGGTCCCAAGCAACTCGAGCTTCCGGGATGCGGCGCGACGATCGCCGCCGTTTCCGATGTCTCACGGTGCACGGAACAGGAAATCCTCGATGCCGTTGGATTCAAGATGCAACAAGGCCTGAATTCCAAAGCCATGAAGTGCAAAGTCTCCCATCACCGGCTCGACGATGAACGCTTAAAGATTGATCTTCCAAAAGAGGGAAAGTCCCCGCACGTTAACCCGTGCAAGGGACTTTCTCGGTATGGCTCCATATGCCGTTTTCGGTTAATGCTCCTGGGTTGGAGTCTCTTTAACCTGTTTTCCATCATTGAGCAATTCGGCCGCGTTGCGGCTGACTTCCTGCCTATGTGACAGGTCTGCGGTCCGCCGCTTGGACGAGGTCGCGGGATACTTCGCGTCATAACGGTCGCCAATGAGGGAAGCCAGTTCGTCACGATCATAATAATCTACGTCAGGTCCGTCTGCACAGTTATCGATATAGCCGTCTTGAAGAACGGTGACTTCGCCACCTTCGGTGTAAGTCCGTCCGTATTTCTCATAGTCAAAGGCACTTTCAATCTGGCTCGAACTGTCGAGGATATGCTTCAGCTCCTCATTCTGCTCAACCATCTCGTACCCGTAGTTTTTCTCCGGTGACATCGTGGTATAGATCATATTACCGAACTCATCCTTGTCGTAAGCGCCATCGTATTCCCAGCTGTAAAACGGGATATCGTCGGCCTGCTCGATGAGATTCATAAGCCCAACAAGACTTTCAGGGGTGTCATTCGCCTGAATCCATGCGCCCACCTTCTCCAGATCGGCTGGGTTTGCCGTGACGAGCTGCTTCGCAAGCAGGTTCAAGTCCTCGAGCTGGCAAAACTCGGTAAAGAGCTGAGTCGCGCCGAAGGGGATGCCATCATAATCAGAGATATAGATTTCCTCGTGCAGCGGATCTTGCAGGTGGTTGAGGTGGAGAAAATCCCGAATCTCCGCTTCCGTCTTCGGCAAGGTGATCCACGTATCGTGGAGATAGCCCTCGTTGTAGTAACCGTAATTTCCGATGCATACGCTCAGACTTTTCGTGAAATCCTGTTCCATGGCTGTCCCTTCTACTCTATGAACCGTAGGGTTGCTTTTTTGTAAGATTCTACCACTTTACCCCGCCCCGTCCCTATTACGATAGGATTGATAGCCACTCATGCCGACAAAGATGGAAACCGATGAGAAAGGAAAACAAGGAATAATTTCGTGACATCTGCGCATTGAATTATGAGACGAAGTCGGTATAATAGCCCAAGAGAAACACCAAAAGGAAAGTGCGTGTTTATGAATGAAACCATGAAGCCCTCTTGTGGGGAGGCATATGACGCGACGCCTATCGCCGTCCTCGCTGCAAGCGAAACTCTCACCATTACTATCGGCATGCTCACAAAATCGCCCCTCGCGGCTATCGCTGCAGGCGGCTTGACGGGCTGCGTGTGCGCCCTCGCCCTCCCCTGTATCAGCGGGCGTATCCTCGGTCGCAAGCGCGATGCGATCCTTTCCTGGTGGGATGAGAACCTTGAAGTCTACAAAGAAGTTCAAGGCGGAGAATCCCGACCGCGAACCGAGCAAACGCGCCGAGAAACGTGAGGAACGGGATCTTGCGATTTGGTGGCTCGATGCCATGAGGCTCGTCCGCACCAAGGAACTCATGCGTGAGAAAGTCGAGGCGCTTATCGAGACGGGCAGCCGTATGCCAGACGGCGTGAATCTCGATGATTATGAGACCGTCGAGGAGTACCGTGCCCGATACGTCGCACCGGTCTCCAAGATGATCGCCGCGATGCTTTCCCTTGCCGTCGGCCTCGGTACCGCCGCGACCTGCTATGTCGGGATGACCGGCAACCTCCACTCCCCGCTGCTCTTTCTTCTCGGCGGGATTACCTCGATTCTCGTCACGGCAGTCGGCGCGATGTGCGACCAGCGCTCACGCGTTCTGCCTTTCGGTCTGTCTATCGCCACGTACCCTCTCGCCGTACTCACGGCGTTCGGGCACGGCGGTGTAAGCGGACTGATCGGCAACCTGCTGTGCGGTGTGGGAATCTATGCGATTTTCGCCATCACCAACCATCTCTTCCGCATCACCGGCGGCGCCGATGCAGTCGGTGCCGGCGACCGCAGGCTCGTCCCTGCGATCGCGACGGCGTGCGGGTTCCACGGCACGGTATACGGCATGGGCGCGATGTGCATCACGATGCTCGCCAACTACATCCCCCGCTACCGTGCGAAAGAGATCACCCTTAAAAGCCGCGTACCCATGGGGCCTTTCCTGCTCGTCTGGCTTTGCACCGGCGTGCCCCTTGGGTGTATCATGTAGCAGTCTATCCCGTTGTCCCCCGCAGAGAAGTTAGGGGTAGCCGATCTGCGAGGAACAACTGAGAATAGAGTCTTTGCAACCGTCCGAATGGACACAAAGGAAGGAGAATTCCCATGAATTCCATCCGCAATCGCGTTTATGCTGGTGAGATCGCCGGCGGTGCCGACACCGTCGAGTACGTCATCGTTGCCATCGTCGCCGTCGTGATCGGCGCCGCTCTGATCGCCTTCGGCAACACGATGCGCAGCCAGATGGACGAGACCGGCAAGTCCATCACCCAGTGGTTCACCAACGCCCGTACCGCGCCAACAATTCTGCCGGCGCCATCAACTCCGGCTTGAACCCCGGCAAGTAAACCCCTCTTTCTCTCTGATAGCATAATACCATACTACTAAGGTATTTGTTTCGAGAATCGAGAAATGTGCAACCAAGGAGGAACTGGACGTGAAAGGCATCTTCAAGAAACCGGAGTCCGAATCGGGCGCCGCAATCATCGAATTTGCGCTCGGTGTCCCGTTCCTCCTGATTTTTGCCATGGCTGCCATGGAATTCGGCCAGATTTCGGCGCGACAACCGCTGTCGACAACGCCGCCCATGCAGCCGCCTCGAGAGCTCGCCGTAAACCCCAGCGCGATGCCTCATCAGCTAAGGAGGCGGCCGTAAATGCCGCCTCCTCTTTTTTCGCTGAAAACATGAAGATCGAGACAGATGTCTCGGATGCCGAGAGGGAAGCGTACACGCACCGGATTCCCGATTCAAACGGATCGTCCTATACGGACAGGGAGTCGAATGTCTCCACCCGGAAATGCACCGCGACCGTATCCGTGACCATCCAGCCACAGACCGTCCTCGGCGATGCGATCTATGCCGCCGGAGGGTTCGGAGGCGGCATGACGATCGAATCCAACGCCGTGGAGTTAAAGGATGCAACGGTGGAAGGAGGTGCGTCCTCGTGGTAAGGACCCATTCTGAAAGAGGCGCGGAAGTCCTCGAGGCCGCCATCGTCCTCCCCATGCTCATCGTCCTCGCATTCTGTCTTATCCAAGTTTGCCTGATAGCATATGAGGGCACCGCGATGAGCGCCGCAATCGAGTCGGCCGCGATGAAGTCCGATTTCTCCGCCGCAATCGCATCCGGAAACGTAAACCAGGCGGTAAAGGACGAACTCGCATCGAACACGCCGGGTATCGTCAAGGACAACATCACCGTGACGAACTCCAAGGTCTCCTATTCGGACAGGTCCGATGAGGCCACCGTCACCGATACCGGTTCCACGGGAATCACGACCATCTCGAAATCAAGCACCACGGCGCTTCTCGAATCGACCGTCGACTATAAAGTCCCGACCCTGATTTCGGTCGGCAGCTTCGACGGTATCAAGATGTCGAAAACGATCAAAGTGGAGGTCCCGGTTTCCGAGAAGATGGAGGTGTCGCGATGACACGCGTCCGCAGCGAATCCGGCGCAATCAACATCCTGAACGTCATCATCATGCTCGTACTCCTCATCGCACTCGGTTTCGCATTCGAGCTCTCTGCAGCCCTCGACCAGCAGAACGCCCAGACAAATGACTGCTCCGCAGCCAGGGACGCCACCATGGCGTCGCAGAACCTCCTTGTCGCGAAGAACTCCGATGACCCCGGACTCGCAATCGCAACCGCGGCCGTCAAGTCCCTGCGTGCCAACGGGTTCAACGGCGAAGTCGAGGTCTGGTTCTATGAAGCCCCCTCCTCGGCTGTCCCCCAGAGCAAACGCGCGTGGGCCTGGGGCATCCAGACGAAATCGTCCTTGAAAGGATACTTTGCGACCTATTCGCTCGGAGATTTCAATATCCCCATCGGATCGCACGTCACGGCACATGCCGTCCCCTACACTGCGGGAAAGGCATGGAGACCGGCGGATTCGGGTAACGGAAAGTATTCCTTCAAAGCCGGTTCGGACACTCCCGAATACGAGGAGTACACGTCCACGAAAGAGCTTCCGCAAGAAGTGATCGACGAGATGAAAACAGCCGTCAACCAGGCAACGAACAATAAATAGCCTTCCCAATGAGCTAAAATGAAAGGATATCAGGCGACATCATGTGCCAATGCCTGATATCCTTTTGCTATGCCGCGTGTCTGACGGCATCTCTACACAGGAAAGCGAGAAAGGAACACCATGCCAGACACCAACGATACCGATGCGATCCTCGCGAAAGTCCGTTCAGGCGAGCTTTCGGCAGGCGATGCAGCTGCCCTGATCGCGAATCTCCACGCCGCATCCTACAAGGCGATGCAGGACGCGCAGTCTGCACAGGCTCCGCAGCCCGAGCCTCCCGCACCTCAAGCCGCCAGCCAGCCGGGCATGTCCCAGCCGCCCGTCCAGCCGGCACCGGTCGCGGCTGCCGCACCTTGCTATCAGCCGCAGGTTCCGGCTATGCCGGCATATGCCGCACCGACGCCCGATACGGTTGCCGAGAAGGCGCAAGAGACGGTTCCGCAACACCCTCAGGCACCTGCAGCGCAGCACCCCGCCCCCTATGAGCCGCCTGCATATGTCCCGGCCGCATCTGCATCCGAGCCGCATCCGGTCTACGACCAGCCCTCCCCTGCCGTGAATCCGTACCGCCAGCCGGCACCCGACACGACCGCCACGCTTCCGGCGCAGGATGCCACCGCATCCCGGCCAGAACCGGAAACCGCGTACCATCAGGCCTCGCCCCTTCCGTATAATCCCTCTCAGGAGACCGACAAGTACATTCCCGTCAACGAGATGGAATCCTCCAGCTTCTTTACCGATCCTGAACCCGCTGAGGAACAGGAACCGAAAAAGAAGCGCGAGAAGCCTGCAAAGCCATCGAAGCCGTCCCGTGCCGAACGCAAGGCCGAGAAGCAGAAGGCCAAAGAAGAAGCCAAGGCAGCGAAAGCCCAAAAGAAGGCAGCCGGCCGCCGCGGCGCCGCGTCCCCCAACGGTCCGAGCCTCACGGGCATGGAGAAGATTGCCGTGAAGGTCTCCCGCCTGCAGAAGGTCACCGCCGGTCTCGCTGTCATCGCCGTCCTCGCGGGAGGTGTCGCCGTCGTATCGGAGATCGACGCAAACAATCGAATCGAAGAAGCGTTCTCCGGCACCACCGAAGTCGTCGCAGCCACGAAGACCATCCGCGCCGGCGACGAGATCTCCGCAAGCGACCTCGCCTTCGTCTCCGTCCCGAACAGCACGGTGGCGGACGGCGCAATCACCAAGAAGGATATCGACGACTCCTCCAAGACTCCCGTCGGTCGCGTCGCAACCCAGTACATCGCCAAGGGCTCCCAGCTCACCAACGCATCGACTGCAGGTAAGGACAACCCTGAGTCCCTTGCCGCCGCGATCGGGGACGGCATGGAGGCCGTGACCATCTCCGTCGATGCCCAGTCCGGCATGGGCGGCATGCTCCGCGTAAACGACAGGGTCAAGGTCATCCAGCCCAACGACGGCTCCCTCGGCGGCGACGGGTTCACCGTCATCGCCGACTCCGTGCGCATCGCAGCCCTCGACGGCAACTTCAGCTCCGGTAGCGGCTCCTCTGACGGATACAGCACCGTGACGCTCGAGGTCACGCCCGAGCAGGCAGGTAAGATCCGCACCGCCGGTGGCCTTACCCTTACCCTGCCCTCTTCTGCCGATACCACCGAGAGCGGTGAGTAGCCCATGGCAGACGAAACCGTTCTCAGGATCAAGGAGCGTATCCGTCAGGAGATGCGCGACCTGCTCGGCGTGACCATGGCTGACGGCGGCTCGATCGACCGCCAGGCGCTTCCGTCCCAGATCGACGGTGTCGCCCATGAAGTGTGCGCCGATTTCGGCATCTCCGACGAAAACTGGATCGGCTACATCATCAAAAGCACCATTGACGATTTCATCGGCCTGGGTCCCCTGCAGCCCTTGCAGGACGATCCCAAGGTCGCCGAAATCTTCATCGATCCCGTCGGCGTCGAGCCGAATGGAACATTTATCACGCCGGTCGCCCGCGCCGAAGTGGACGGCCAGATCGTCGATTGCCCCGGTATCGACCTCGTCTCGCATGACGAGGTCGGGCGACTTATCGGCCGTATCGCCGAGGAGGCGAACCGCCGCTGCGACGATTCGTTTCCCGAGATGGACGCCACGCTTGCCGACGGATCCCGTGTGCACGCAGCCCACCCGAAGGTCTCCCCCAACGGCTGGTCGCTCAATATCCGTAAATTCAGCAAGGACAAGCTAACCGCTGAGGACCTGCTGGAGCGCGGTGCCATGAGCGAGCCTATGTACATGTTCCTCAAATCAGCCGTCAGGCCCGTGCGAACTTCATCATCTCCGGCGGCACCGGTTCCGGTAAGACCACGATGCTGAACGCACTCTCTGCCTTCATCGGCTATAACGAGCGCGTCGTGACCATCGAGGATACGCGAGAACTGCCTGAAGCAGCGCATTGTGATCCCCGCGTCGCCTGCCCACCGAACTCAGAGGGCAAGGGCGAGTTTACGATGCATGAGCTCCTGGTCGGCGCACTCCGTGAGCGTCCCGACCGTATCGTCGTCGGCGAGTGCCGTGACGATGAGACTTACGAGATGCTTCAGGCCATGCAGACGGGTCACGACGGATCGCTCACGACGATCCATGCGAACGACTGCGCCGGTGCATTCACGCGTATCGAGAACATGATCCTGAAGAGCCAGGGCAACATGACCATGGAGGCGATCCGCCGCCAGATCGGTGTCGCGATCGATGTCGTCGTGCAGGTGAAGCGCTGGAGGGGCGGCTACCGCCGTATCGAGTCCATCACGGCCGTCGAGGGCTTTTCCGACGGTAACGTGACCCGCAACGAACTGTTCCACTGGGAGGGTTCGCCGGAAAACGGCAGGCATGTCGCCACTGGATACCAGCCGGCGCGTCTAAAGGAAAAGATCCTCGACGAGGACGCGGAGTACGACCCCCGTTGGTTCGAAGGCGGTGTCTGGTAATGGAACCTGCCGTCATCATCATGATGCTGAGCGTTTTCTTCCTATTGCTTTCCATCACCGTCGGCCTCTACTCCCTGTTCTGCGGGCTGTCGGCTGCCGGCGATGTACGCCGCATGAGGAATTCGACTGCCCTTAGAACCGGCGAGTCGGACGATAAGGACAAAAAAGTTCCCACGCCCCTTCCGCGTCTTGCGGAAGCCGGTATCGAAGTCAACGGCAAGACGTGGATTCTCCTCCTCGTCTTGCTCGCGGGAGCGGGTGCCCTTATCGGATTCATGGCCCTTGGACTTATCGGAATCGGTTTCGCCCTCATCGGACCCCTGATTGCCGAGCTGTGGGTTCGTTCCCGCGGAAAGAGCCGTAAAGCACGATTCGATGAGCAATTGGCGCGGTCGCTTCCCATGGTCGCGGAAAACATGCGTGCCGGATCCTCGATTGAAAGAGCCCTGCGCTCTGTCGGGGAGAATTCAGACGACCCTCTGAAATCCGAGCTCCTGGCCTGTGCCGGCGCAATGCAGATCGATGGCGATATCGTCGCCGCGCTCGATGACATGGCGAAACGAACCGGCGCAAGGACCTTGTCCTCCTGCAGGCCGCCGTGGCCTCGCACAAGGAGGTTGGCGGATCGCTGGCTGACTCGCTCGAGCGCATCGGAGACACCATCGACGCCCGGTTGTCGCTCCGTCGGCATATCGAGTCGGAGACGTCATCTGTGATCGCATCCATGAAGGCGCTTATCGTGATGCTGCTCATCCTGTTCGCAATCATCATGGTCGGCATCCCCCAGGCATATGATTTCTATACGCAGGACCCGCTCGGCATTCCCGTGCTGATCGTCGTGGTGCTATTTGCGGCAACGGGCTCCGTCATCATCTACAAAATGGCAGATATCGACGTGGAATAGGAGCCAATCGAAATGAATATCCAATATCTCCTCGTGCTCCTGTTCGCCTGTGCTGCCGGCGGTATGACATATGTTCTCGCCGGCGAGCCCTTTCGCAAGCCGCTGGCGCGTGCCAGGATGTCCATTGCCGCCCGTAAGGGGTTGCACGCCAAACCGACGCAGCGCATGAAGATCGCCGAGGCAATCGACCGTGCCGGAGAGGCGTTCGAAAAGGTCATCCCGCTCAAGCTGTCGGAATCCCGAGAGCTGCAGGACAAGCTCGACCTGGCAGGGTTAAAGATAACCCCATCGACCTGGCGTGCCATCTCCCTCGGGATCACGATCTTCACCGCCATCATGCTCGCCGGTGCCGCCCTCGTGGGCGGATACGGAATCGCGATGGCACTCCTAGTCGGAATCATCGGCGCCGTCGGCGGATGGGCGGTCTGCGGAGTCTGGCTGTCGCATGCGGGAAAGACGCGCGGCGAAGAGATCGATCGCTATCTGCCGCCGGCACTTGAACTGCTCACCATTTCCGTCTCAGCCGGCGTGCTCGTGGAGCGTGGATTCAGGCAGCTTGCCGAGAACAAGGCCCTCGGTCCGCTGGCAGACGAGTTCGCGCGTACCGATATGGAGATCTCGCACCTCGGCGTGTCCCGCGTAGATGCCCTGGACCATATGCGCCGCCGATGCGATTCACCGCTCATGGGATATTTCTGCGCGGCGTTGATCGAGGCGACCAGAAAGGGTACCTCGATCTCAGGCGTCCTCGAATCGCAGGCAAAGCTTGCACGCAAGGCGCGTTACGATGCGCTGACCGCGCAGATCAACAAGCTCTCGACGAAGATGGCTGTCCCGCTGGTCTTCTTCCTGATCGCCGTGCTCGTCCTCATCCTTCCCCGCTCATCATTCCAACCGCAAGCATGCTCATGGAAATCATGTAACCGGGAGCATCAGCTTAATGACATGAAGCAGCCGGGGTGCAGATTTGCACCCCGGTCGCTGCTCTCCTTTTCCCACCATAATCCCGGACATACCGGTAACTTTTACAGTCTGCCGCGCTATAATTTTCGATAACTATAAATGTTCAAGTAGGTTAGGGAATTTCATGCTAGATAAGATTAAAAACGGGGTGAAAGACATCCCTATCTCAGCGGACGCTTTTGGGTTTGCAGCGGTCATGGCGAGCGTGGCGCCCGTGCCGGACGCTATAGGCAATTTGGTGACTTCTATCAGGTACATTGCACTTTCGCATTCTGTCTGGTCTGTCCTGCAACCGGCAATTCCAGTAATCATTCTTGCCCTCGCAGCCATTGCGTTTTGCAAAAATAACTATAAGGTTGCACTTGCGGCCGGTATCGTCGCAACTATCTATTTTTTACTGCCGGCTTCCCATATGAGCACTGAGCCAGTTGTAATCCAGCTCTGCGATACCATCTGCCTTGCCCTCTACACATTAAAATTGTGCGTTCAAGATAACTACGAAGAAACCGGTTATGCCGAATAGGGAGTTGAACGATCCAATGGAAAAAAAGTAACGAGATCGCCCACGTCAATGCGGAACTCATCCCACAGGATAATTCTGCTGATAGCGATGATAAAGCAGTCTCCCGCCGCCGTGTACTCGAAGCCGGCGCAGCGGCGTTGGCATTGCTCATGATGCCCAAGTTAGCGTTCGGAGCAACCTGTCCGGGCGGAAATCCTCCGGACGAAAGAGGTTGGTTCGGTTCAGGAAATGGATCTGTTGTCCATCATGGTGGGAACTATATCGGTGTTGCATCTAAGACCTGGTGGTGGCAGGTCGGATATAGTTGGGATGCAAGCCAATGGCTCTGCCTCTCCTTCAGGGTATACGTCGAATCGATTTTCACGGATGAGCTCTATGATATTTTTTAAGGTTCACGTCCAGGCAAAATGCGGCGATGTAAACACTTCAACCGGTCATCGAATCTGGTTTTCCAAATATAAAGATAACTATCTCCATTTTTGGGTGAGCAATCTTGGAATCGCCGGCAGTTGCCAAAAACTGACTGGGAAGATAATAAATACTTCGCTTTCTCAAATGAAAACCTCGGCGGCGGAAATCGTTGGTGGTGGAGTATTACTGGTTGGTCCGATTTGGGATACGACTCCCCGACATACCTCTATAAGCGGAACAATGGTCTTCAAGACGCCTATTTCGGCCTTGGAGTTTATGTCTATAACGTCGTAAGCGGAGGCGTCAATAACTGGGCTACACCTGACAGAGTTTTCTTAGTGGATTTACAAGTTCCCCTGATAGCTTCATGGGCAGTGATATCCACGCAAAAATCGATAAAATTACCCTCGACCAGGACATGTCCCTGTTCGGCAAGATCGTCGCAATCGTTCCGGATTCCGTCAAAAGCGGATATCAATGTCTGGATGTCGATGCCGCAAGACAGTCCTCCGGCACGCTCGTTCATCTTTACGGTGCGGACGGACGCGGAACGAATTATACGCAGCGCAATTTCGTCATGGGCCTCGGCGCGATGGACGAACGAGGCGGTATCACATTCACCATCTTCCCGGCCCATGTGAAAGGTTTCAGTCGTGTGCTCAATGCGTCGGGAGGAAGAAGCTATCTAGAGCAAGCCGCCCGAAACCGCACTGCTCCTTCTTCCGTTCAAACGCTCCAGCTCTACGGGGATGACAATACCATCGCCGGTCGATTCTGGGTCACAAAGAGTGTCGACAAGAACGGCAGGTACAACATTATCAGCGATGCGTCCGGTTTTGCCTTCGACCAAGCCGACGGCAAGACCGCCGAAGGAACCATTGTCCGGCTACATTCCGACGGTAATAACGGTTCCGAATGGTCGAATGAAGCGCACAATTGGCGTATCGAGGAAGTGTTCTTCAAGGGCACGATCTCGCTCGATGCCGAGCGTGTCGAGCCCGGCAAGACAATCTCTGTCATCGACCCGTCAAAGACGTGCACGCCCTACGATCAGGGCGGCACCGGTTCGGTGAAATACCTGTACCGTTGGTACTGGATGAAAGACGAGAGGGAAAGCCCGTTTGCCGAAAACAAGTATCCCGAAGCCTTTACGTTAAGCAGCTGGTGCCATCTTGCATATTGCGGCGATCAGATCTGGCGTGACGCCTATGCCGGCGCGGGATACCCCGTTCGCGACACTAATTTCTTCGTTGAGTCCTTCAAGCTGAGGATCAAGTACGGCAACGGTTTCATCGAGAACAACGCCGACTTTGGAGCAATCTGCTACGCCGCATGCATGGGCATCGAAAATTCAGGCGATTTCTCTTGGTCCAATGTCTGCCGCGACGGCGAGGAGCTTGGCAAGGGCGGTGTCAGCAACCGCATTACCGGCATCAAGATCTGGCTTGAGGGAGATATCGCCAAGGAATACGATATCGCCTACCGCGCCTTCATCTATGGGCAGGGCTGGACGGAGCGTTTCCATTCCAACGGCGGTTCTCAGGATGACGCGGAGCTGTGCGGTTCGGATGATGCATCCGGCAGCAAGGGAGCCATCAAGTGTATCCAGGTATTCGCCATCCCGAAGCCACGCGGTGCCAAGCTGGCGAGAGTTCGCCGAGGACAATTCGTTTATCCCGGAAAACTCCCATTCGGGTGGCTATCTCACGGCACAGGCGATGCTCGCGCTCAACCTCGATGACACATCGGGGTTCGATGGGCACAAGATGATCGTCGATGCGTATCAGGGCGACAGTTCGAAGGGCCTGGAAGCTCTGCCCGTGCCGCCGACTCCTCCGACTCCTGTCGGTATCAAGGTGTTCTATTATGTCGACGGTGAAACCGATCCGTGTTTCGAGGAAGAGTATGAGATGGGAACGACCTATCAGGTGAATCCCGATGCGACTGCCGCCGGTCAGAAAGACAACTGCCTCGATCTGGTCTGCTGGTACACGGATCCGGAGTACACGCAGCCTATGAGTCGCAGGAGCTTGCCACCTCGTTGAAGCTGTACGGTTACAACCCTTGCTCGGTGAAATACGATACGACCACCCGCAGCAGCGTGCTGGACACCTCGTATAACTGGTCGACGGACGCCGACCTTGGCACCGCGCTTGATCTGGCGCCCTGTACCCACAGGACGAAATCGTTAAGTATGGGACGAAGCTGACGTTTGCCGGTCCGTGGTCCGCTTGGTGCGAGGATGCCGGGAAGACACGCTGCGTGTCCAGCACGCCCGGTGTATACGCTACCTCGGGCGCCAGCGGATCCCCGATCCTTTCAGCGACCATCAAGGGCAACACGACGGTTTACGTCGATTGGAGCGGCTACGACGGCGTCATGAGCGCACGGTCGTAGCGGATATCGACTGAAGGAACTGAAAGAGGGGCAGATGGAGTTTCATCTGCCCCTCTTTTTACTATAAGCCGTTTTCAAACGTGAATATTAAGACAAAGAAAAAGGGCGAGACCTAGAGCGTTTGGCCGGGATCCAGTTCCCCGAATACTACTCTAAGCTCGCCTCTGATACTATTATACAAAACCATCTTTGTATTTGCAACCGCGGAAACAAGCAGGTCTCCTCTGCCACTAATCCATAGGTTGAACAAAGAAAAGAATACATGCGCTCTATTCAAGAAATGAAAAAGCCTCATCTTTCATCGCAAATGAAAGATGAATCCACCCGTTAAAATTCGCAAGCGCTTGCGAATAAAAAAAGAAGAAGGCTGCGGAGAAAGGCCGCAGTCTTCTTCTTTTTCCTTTATAAAAATAGGCTGATGCCGGTAGATAGGAATACCGACCAACAAGGTGACTCCCGAAGGAATCTTTGAAAAAACAATATTACTATAGCATAGTATAGGTAGTTTGTCTACTTTCTCTTTCGTCGGCAAGACATCGTCGGGATCGATCTCATAGAGCCCGAATGCCGCCGATCTTCATCATGTCACGCATACCGGCAAGATAAGCCGTATCGACCTGGTTGCAGGCATGGACGCGGACAGCGCGGATAAAGCGATCCGTCACATCCCGAAGCTCCTGCGGAATCTCATGAGATCTTGAGCCAATCCTGCCCGCAAAATGCTCTTCCATCTCACTTTGTCGGAAACCGGGATCACGCTCGCTCAACTCGACCATCGATCCGTCCTTCAGCTCAGACAGGGCCGAGCGCAAAGCGACCTGAAAGCTATTTTCCTCCATACGTATCCTCCTTCCGTTAATGCGATATGCTAGTATTATAGCACTATAGCAGCCGAAAAGCAACCGTATGTTCGAGTGTTCGCGGTATATCGCACCTTTCAAAACCGATGAAGGCAATAGCCCGATTTATTCGACACGAGCCCGTAAATGCTCTTCGGAAAATACTCTTCAACTGGGACTGATTCCCTTGCCGCATCGAAGAGACCGGATTTCAAGGCATGAATTATCCGCTCTTCCGCAACTAATGCCATGAGCTCGCAGTTACTCAATGCGAAGAATGCGATTTTTTCCGTGCCGAGTAATTTGGCGGCACTCTCCCATACCGATGACAAGAGCAGCGCCGAGGCGCCTCCCACTCCCCGCTCAGCCTACCGATCTCCAACATAGCGAGCTGCTCCGTTGTGCCGGTGAAGCCGATCCGTATATCCGATTTGAGGTTGCGGGATGCATAGTCGAACAGCTTCCCTCTCGGCAAGCCGAATGTATCGAGATTGTCATACGTCACGATTGCGGCTGCGTAGCCGTCCGTTTCGGATTCACCCTCGACGACGTAGGTGATAAGCAGATCGAGATAGCGATCGTAGATGATCCCCAGCTCGTCATAGCCGTCAGCCTTCCAGGCCGGCGACAGCACCGGATAGATCCTGTACGGTATGACTTCTTTAGCAGGGGACCTTATATATCCCGTATTCCATATCAAGGTCGCATATCGGCTGCCCCACATCGAACGCATCAACCATTTCATGTCCCATCCGATCTCCTATCGGATGGAAGCGCGATACCCACCGCGCCACATCCTTCCCATATTCATTTCCTCCTGTAATGCTTTGTGTAATAGTACTATAGCATCAAAAAAGCGTATTGATACAGCCGACTACATTTACGATGGCTTTCGATCCATTTCGATGAGATCCTTCCCGATACTTCACAGGAGGAGGTACGACGAACGCTAAAAAGGGGCAAAAGCCCCTTTCATTACCGTTCTCTTTCAGTTCTTGAAACTGAGTCATTCATCCGCGGTATCTGCAAAACCTTATCTCGCTTGACACGCAATGGCTCCTTTTGCCCGACTGCCAACTTTTTCAATATGCCGTTGAACACTGCCGATATTTCGCTCGATGCGACTTTCGATAACATCAAGTCGAGCCTGGATACCATCGTTCCCATGGGACAAGATCTCCTTTGCCTCAAGAGGGAAACCGACAAGTTTGCCCTTATCGAACCAGCTGTAATCTCTGAAAAGGCTGAGCTGTTTGTCCGGGGCCATACCTTTCGCCCAAACGGTTTCGCGATATAGCTATCTTCAGCGAGAATGTTGTAGGCGTGACACCAAAGGCTTGTTCCATTATCGAAAATCGGCGCAAGCCTTGTAAATTCAAGTGTTTCAACATTTCGGATTACCCCGAAGTTACGCCAGTGCCGGTCTTGATTGGCAAGGATATAATCACAGGTGAACATTTTTGCCAGACCTTCCTCTACATTGTTGAGACCAAGGCTCTTGTAGGTGTCCACCAGAAAGTCATAGTCACTCATAGAATCAGGTTTCTTTCGTGTTGAAAGTACGTCATATGCGGTGACTAGCTCCTCATCCTGTCCGAGCATGTTCTCACATGCGGAATAGATTCGTCCCTTCTCCTCAAATAGGAAGTAGGGGATGTAATCGTTTCTGCTTAGCAGGCGGTCATATAGCGCCGTCGCCACAACTTCGTTCAGAACCTCCTGCCGTGTCGACCCAGTCCCGCCTTTCACGAGGAATCGCTTGCCATTGACGATCTTCCATTTTTTATTGAGATCGCCACCAAGCGTCGAGTTCGGCGACATCAGGTTCGGATTGCCGGACGATTCCTGCCCAAGAGTCAACATTCCAAGATCGTCTGTAAAGTCATTGTCGAAGAAATTGACATCCTCCCATTTCAAAGGATTCTTACTGTCGTTGATCCAGTAACGATCAGACAGTGAAAGTCCAAAATTCTCCTCCGCCAGTTCCAACGTGCTATTGAGATTCAAAGAATCGAGAAGTTGCTGAATCTGATGTCGGGACGCCGGAATCGCACGCCGCCGCCACCAGTCGTTGAGCGCACGCCTGGTCACGATATCTTTTGAATCAGCGAGAGCCACGGGTGCATATTTGAGATCATGAACATCAACAATCTTCACCACTGCGTGAATATCGCGGTCATATCTGAAAGAAACTACGGGGTGGTTCTTGTTCATCAATGTGTATTCAGCCATCTTCATGATTTCCCCTTTTGATATAATAATACAATTATACCATTAACGGCACGACGATTCAATCTCGAGCGCTCAGCTTGATTCGAGACATTCGAGCAGCGCGAATCAGATGCCACCCGAATGCCCCGAAGGGGCTCCGCCCCTTTATCGAGGGCGGATACCTGAAAGGCGGTACTCGCCGTCTGCAAGGCACATCGGATAAATGCTGTCCGTGAGGCGTTCCTCCAGCGCGACTTCCGTCTCATTGATTTCATGGACCATTGCGAGAAGCATTTCCGGTTCACCGGCTGTCTGCGGTACAGCAATGACTTCTGAAATGCTCGATGGAAGGAAGACGAGGCTGTCTATCCCGAATATCTCTGCAAGTCTCCTGCGAACCGACGGGAGAAGCATCGCCGCGGCCCCACCGAACTGCTTATCTTTCCTAGCCACCGCAATCATCTTGAAGCCGGACGCGTCATCACGCAGCGTCATGAAATCGACAATCCCTTCAAGGTTTTTAAAGCGACCTTTCGGATTTTCTGACGGGAAATTCCGAAAGTCTCAAGATGGTTGTCCTGAAGTCGAATCGTTCCGATTCCATCATTCATCTGCATCAGTTCGACGCGATATGTAATCAGCATGTCGAGATATCGATCGAATGTGATACCGGCCTTCGCAAAGCTTTCCATATTGTTTTCGGATACGACAACTGGATAGATTTTCTCGAACAGCTCGCCGCTCTTGAAAAAGGCGTTCAGCCTCTCCCCGATCGTCTCCTGGTCTTCCGTCACACAGTATCTTCCATCAAGATCGTTTAGGGTATCGAAAGCTCCTCGTCCGGCATCTGCGCCCAGCGCTCGTTCTGGTAAACGTTTACAGACACCCTTGTTCCGGCATCCAAGGTGTACCCACGCTCGATACCATTATTCAGCGTCTTCTCAGCGTAGCGAAGCCTGAATTTGGCATCCCTCTGTTCCGCGATATGATTCAGTGCCGGCAATCTCATCTCCAGTTCCTCCCTGGTCATCATTCTCTGTCCATTCATTTCTCTTCTTTCTTCCATTTGGTTTTCCTCCTTGTTTTTCAACCTACTGTTTTCTTTGGTGCCCTTGCAGGTTCGGCACTCAACATCCGCTCTTCCGTCGGCGCTTCCGAACCCTGTTCAGTTTTCAATGTGCTGGCGATTTCCCGTCGCCGGTATCCGTTCAAGACCACGATGGGACTGAAACGACAAGGGACAAGTGAAACGATGCGCCGTAGGGCGCCCTTGCGTTTCCGGACCTCGGTGGGCTAGGAAACCCGCGAGCGACGTAAAACCGCTCACATGGAACTAACAGGGTCCGGTCGTAAAGATGGACAGATGTCGCGGCTTTGACGAAATCCGCAAGCGTTTGCCAAAATACAGTTCAGCAAAAACATGGAGAGAAACGTAATGGTCGGATGAGAATGAGTGGTAGAATCTTACAAAACAGGGAAGGAGGCAAGTGTTTGAGGGAAATCATCGTCGACAGGGAAAATGGAGCCAAGGCATTCGTCCTATTCGAGCTTACCAAAGGCAACATCGCGGAAATCAGGACCGATACATTCTGGGGCAACTGCGTTCCGCAATCGATAGCCCATGGAGCACTGCCCTTCCCGACGGAATTCGCTCAGCTCTGACACGTTCGGTTTCAGAAGAGATGGAAGACAGATTCCTTCTCGAGAACATGGACAAAGATACCGATAGGAGCGTCAGGAGCGCTATCAGGAGTGCCTTGATAAAGGTCAAAGGGCAGCATGGGGTCAAAAAACAGACCTGGGGCCGATGCATACGGCGATGCCGATGTCCTCGATTATGCCTACCAGGAGATTATCACGCGATTCAGTGATGGTCCGGGCGTCCTGCTCGATGAAATCGAAATCCCCGAAGGATACCGAATTATTTCAGGTGAGAAATGGGCAAGCGACCTTTCGGGAATCGGCCGGGAATGGATCGACGACATCAAGCCCTTCCTCCTGCTGGCGGATAAGACCGGGGAACTCATGATTTGCGACATCATGTCGAAGCAGACCGTGCCAGTCGTCGCCGTCAGAAGCGATTTCGCAGAGCGGTTTGACAGGCTTGCCGACGAAGCCGGCATGATCGGCGATAAGTTCTGGACATATGCCTGCATCGCAGAAGCCAGGGGCCGCAATATGACTTTCGATTTCCGCGGTGCGGTATCGAGGGTATTCGAATTGAAGGGGCGAGTCGAAAAAAGCGATTCGCCAGGGCGAGACGATGGAAAGTTGACCGTGAAGGGCGAGATCGCACGAGCAGGCGCTGATAAGCTCGCCGAAGAGGCCAAGAAGAAGGGTGAATTGTTGCTTGACGAGTGATGCAAGAGAGATCGATTCGACTTGCAGGACGGATGGCGACTCGTATGGGCGATGTGTACCGCGACCCGCATTCCATGCGGTGCCTGACGGCACCTATGATTCGCTCGCCAAGGGTCGCTCGATGGATAGATTTTCAGGATCAAAACGACTAAAAAGGAGACGACAAATGACAATGACTAAATTCTCACGCATCAACAAGCAGCGCGAGGAAATCACCATGCGCGTTCTGGAGGACATGGAGAAAGGCGGTAACGAGTGGAAGAAACCGTGGGTAGAGGCCTCCCCTCTCCCACCGCATAACCCGGTCTCCGGTACCCAATACAGCGGACGCAACTTCCTCTACACATATGTCTATGGCATGATGCGAGGCTATGCCGACCCGCGTTGGGCTACCGAGAAGCAGATCAAGGAAATGGGCTGGAAAATCCCAGAGAACCTGCAGAACGGACGCGGGGGCATCAATGACGAACTCGGCGTAGGCATCGAGCACTGGGGCATGTACGCCTACATTCCGCGCGTCAAGAAAGACGGAACGCCGCTTACCGACAAAGGGGGCACGCAGAAGTTCACCAGGGTCCGCGCCGTCAAAGAGAACGGCGTCTGGGGACGTTACCGTAAAGGCGATAACGGAAAATATGAATTCGAGCAGCTGCCGAGTGGCGTCCATCCGCACCCCGAATGCGATCGCTACTTCAAGGTATTCAACCTCTCACTTATCGAGGGCGTCCGCCGCTTCCCGTTCCCGACCTCGCGCCCAATGACGATATCGAAGTCGGGCTCCTTGCCGATGACGTGATCGTGTCGAGCAGGTGCGAGGTGTTCGAGGGGAGCACCGACGGCGCCTACTACAACTTCGTCAATGACAAGATTTCGGTTCCGTCCCGCGAGGCGTTCAACAGCAATTCCTCGTTTCTCGCCTCACTGCTCCATGAGATGGGCCATTCTACAGCGCCGCACTTGACCGTCAGATGACGGGTGACATGCGCAGCAAGGAATATGCACACGAGGAGATCGTCGCTGAGCTAAGCAGCATCTTCAGCTCCGTCGATCTTGCCGTCAAGGCAGAGACCGACCCCGAGGCCGCCGGTTATGGCGAGCATGTCGCCTACCTCGAGTTCTGGAAGGGGCGTCTCGACAGCGTGGCCGGCACGGACGAATATGAGGCGACCAAGGAAGAACTCTGTGACGATTTCTTTGCCGCCGCTTCCCAGGCATCGCAGGCGACCGACTTCATCATCGACCGCTACGAGCAGGAAGTCGGGCATCCGGCAGCCGGCAAGGAGATCGTGCAGAAGCTCGATATGCCCGAAAAGACGGAACAGGAAGACCGCGCCGACCGCAGTCTCGCACAAGAAGGAAACGGCTCGCGACGCGTCTGCCCACATGCAGGGCGACCGCGCAGACCTTGTGAACATGCGCGATGAAAATGCCATCGGAGCGTAAGCAAAGGGGAATGTGCAATGGCTAAGTTTGATTTCGATAAACCCGTCGCCAGTTTCAGCTGGTATCTGAAGAACGGCAGCACCGATGACAAAAGGGGCAACCGTCTCCACGTCGGTACCGGACAGAAGGCCCAGATCTATTTCGACCCGGAGAGCGGTGAGTTCATCGGCAAACTCAAATATGTCGACGACTATATCGACCTCGCGGACGGCGCAAAGCAGCATTTCGAGCTGCCCCGCACAGCCCGCGAGTATAAACCGAGCGATTTCAGTCCGAAATTCCCGATCTCTAACGTCAAATTTGAAGTAGATGAGTCCGTGAAGGATTTTATCCACGTCCTGCCGCGCGGTCTCTTCTTCTACCAGAATGAATTCTACGATGCCGTCTTCGGGGACAAGACGGACTACCCGGAATCACTTAAGGATTTTCTCTTCACCCGCACGGGCGACATCGAGGCCGCCGGTGAATTCTATGGAGTAATCGAAAAATGGCCGCAGAGCGTCTACTGCACCCTCGTGGAAAAGTGCAATGTCGAAAACCGTCCCATTCCGGAATATGAGAACGATCGGGTTCTGCCGCTCGACTACCATAAAGAGCTGCTGGCGTCCCTTAAAGATCATTTCGGATGCGGAGAGAGTAATTACAGGACGCCAGGCGACCTGATCGCCGCCAGGAGCTACGGCTCATATCTCTCCGGTATCTCGCTTAAGTTCAATCCTCAAGACGTTATCGCGGCTGTAGAACATGCTACCGAGACTGTTCAGGCCGAGCTGGCCCCTATCTCTCAGACAGCTTCGGACCCGATAGATATCTTCCCTGCGGCTGCCATGTCACCGTCCAGATGAATAGTTCGATTGAAAATGCGGCGCAATCGATCAAGGAGCTGCGGGATGCCGGAGTGGATCTTGACGCCTTGCCGAACCTCAGCTGCGATGAATGCAGCCAGCTCGCCGCCAAAGTCATCCCATATGCGGAGAATAAAGCGCAACCGGCGCCCGACCGCAGCCTGGACACATAAACATGAAGTGAACCGCGATGCGGCGCAGCGGGAGGCAAACTGAACGAACGACAGTCAACCAGATCCGTGAAGAAGACACCGTAGGCGAATAGTTAAAAGGAGCGAATCGCAATGTCCGATTACATCAAATATATGTACCGCGAATACCTTGAAGGCCGCACCCGTATCAAAAAAGTCAATGAGGACCAGCCATTATTTCCAAACACCGGCGCCGGCCTATTGATCCAAAAAACAAGCTTACCGACGATTGGACCGCGCTGAACGTCTCCGACGGGCATTATGAGGAGGAGTCTTTCAATCATGAAGCCCTTGCCGCGGCCTTTCTTCAGGGCGCGAATATGGGACAGCTTCGTATGTTAAACGAGATACTTGACCGCTCCCGGCTGAACGGACCATATTGCCTGGAAAACGTCGCCGATGCATTGCTGTCTTTTGCACCAGCGTGCAAGGCCGAATCGCTCATGGAAAACCCCATGCTGCATTTCATCGAGCTTTCCAAGTCCTTCTCCAAGAACGGCGGCATCTACGATCCCGTCCACGGTATCTATATCGACTCCAAAGTCAATGGGTTGGGTGATGTCCCAAATTTCACGTTATATGATGTGTCGGTCGCAGACATCGAGGAATGTATGGCCTGGGGCACAAAACACCTCGATGAGGTTCCCGGACAGATCCATGTCGTGAACGGTTCCCCCCACATCGCGACAATCTACGTTACGGGTCCAGATGACCGTCGAATCAATGACCTTATCTTCACACTTTGCGAAGACGGTCGCTGGAGCTATGTCTCGGAACTCGATGCGGAAACGCTCGCCCGTTTCAATGAAATCATTGCAAAGGCGGACCGCATCGAAGCGGGTATCGTAAAAGATGACGAGTGGCGCGACGGGATGGTCGAGCAGGTGTCGGTGTTCATGGATAAAATCAAGGATATGGATGCAGAGGAGGCGGAAGGTGCCGATACGGTGCTCGCCGAGACATTCAATTCGATTGACGCCCTCTCAACCGATCTTTGCGATTGATTTGCTGCGCGTCTATTCGAATTGCGATGCATCCGGACGCGATGCCGTCGCCAAGACGTTCTATGCGTTGTCCGGTGAATCATTCGACTCTATCTCATGACGGCATCGGAAGTATGCAAGAAAACGCTCGGTATGCTTGAGCCCGAACCGCCGCAGCCTGCAAAAACTAAGAACCTATCCCAGAAAACAATGTCGTCGCGTGAGGCATCGACTCGACTGTCTGATGAGATCGGTGTGAAGCCCTGCACACGCGATGAAGGCACCGTCGGCGACAGCTGATCAGCGAACGGAGGTCTAGGGTTATGACGCAGGTGGTATATGGACAAAAAGGCTACTTAGGCTCCTCAATGAGCGTACGTGCAGCCGAGGCGTATGAACAAGGCGAGATGCCGATCAGCAGATGGACCAAGACTGCAATCATTCAAGCGGTCAAGGGCTACTGTTTCGATTTCGATCTGGCTTACGATCCGGATATCGAAAAGAAGACGAAAGCCGAACTCGCTAAAGAATTCCTCGAGTATAAATCTTGGCATCATTCCAGCCGTACCGCCCGCGAGGTCGAGTTTTTCGGTCTCAATGAAGATGCCGTCTGCCGGAGTTTCGAGCAGATGAGCGAGGAGCAGATCATCGAGCGAGATAGGCAGATGGCGGCCGAGCAGGCTGCACAGGAAGCACGACTTCAATTCATGAATGCTCGCGAAAAAGAATTCGAGCAGAAATTTGGATGTAACCCATCGAGCGTTCTGGCCTATGAGGCCGTTCATCCCGAGATGTGCACGCGGTTCATCGCACGACGCAAGAAAACCGAGATGATTTCTTACCGATTGCCAGCTGAAGCAGTCAAGGCCGGTATGAAAGAGGAACAGGTCTGCCCTGTCGCACACGCAAGTCAAAGCCGCGTCGCCTATTTCGACGTCTTCATGCAGGGAACAGGGAAGAAACGGCATTGGGAGGATGTTGACTTCGAGGCTCTGACTGAAAAATTCGATAAGGCTGCCGAGAAGGGAAGCGTGCGAAAAATGCAACCAAAGGCGAGACTCGATGCAAAAAAGACTTGCGTCGATGAAGCGATGAGGGTGATGCGGGAACAAACCGACATTTCAGGCGACAAAGAACAGGAGAATCAAAAATGAGTTTCACAATGGAACAATATAACGAAGCCCTGCTAAGCGTTATCGATAAGAACAAGCGGTATGCAATTGAGGAGTTGCAAAAACCTACAACCGTGTATAAAACCGAGGGATTCAAGAATATCCTATACACCCTGATGGTTGCACCGCAGTTGCAGGACAGTCAATCTGTTCTCGATTTTCTAAATCGGGATACGCTCGAAAGCAGCCTTGCAGAAACCATCAACAACCTTATCGACGAAATCAAAGTCAAAACGAGCGGTAAAACAGACGAACTAACTATCTGTCGGGTTGCTGAGAATCTATATCTCGATTCGTTCTGCCAAGAGCATGACAGTTTGCTAAATGCGATGATCGATGCGTTTGAGCAAGACGGATGGAACGTCAAGCTATACAAAGACTATCCTGGATATTTCGAGATTGAACGTTGGACCGGCACATCCGACGGCCCCGTAATTCTCTGTATCGACCTCCGCAGTAAAGGTCTTGATTCTCCGAGCAATTGGAAAGATGAGATCAACGACGTTGTCGATAGTTGGGATGTTGAAGAAAGATCCATTCTCAACCTTCAATTTGCTCCTGGTACACCACCACTTTCGGAAATTATTAAAGATTTCCAAGATTTCAAAGATAACGAGCTTAGCAGGCTTGCTTTTATCACCAAAAATGTGGCTGATGCCTGGGAAAGGAAAAGCATGGGAAATGAAGACTTGCCACTGTTGCGAGAGTCACACAACCTTTCAGCAAAGTGCGCGCGCATTACTGATATCTCGCGTAAGTAGAGGGAAGTCAGATTGGGGGCTGGCTTCCCTCTTTTTGCGTTCGTTGTAACTGACATGAATACATGGTATAATAGTACTAGCTGCAAAACATAGGGAGGAACGCAAATGAACAAGTTGGAACTTGAGCTGGATGAGAAAAAAGTGCTTGCTGATGGTGAGTATAACCTTGATGAGCTTTACGGATATATCGACTACATCGCCGTGACCGAGAAGGGGCTTCGTAAGGAAGGAAACTTCTACATCGAGGATGATCCGGTTGACGACGGTTTTGGAATGATTGCTGCTGTCGAGCTGATTCTTCTCCGGAACGATTGGTTCCGGAAATACGTGAAGACACTCAACTGCTACTGGTGGAATGAGGAAACAAACAGTTTCGATGTTGAGGATGGGATTGAGGAAGCCGTGAGAAATTGGGGTTCATTTCATTCGGGCACCTATTCCTCCCCACCGGCATCCGGAAAGATGCGATTCCGATGCACAAGCTGGAACTCATCCTGGATGAGCAGAGAATCATCGACGACGGGCTTATCAGGATCGATGATGTGAACAATTACCTCACAAAGCTGATCGTCGAGACAAATGGTCTTCGCAGGGAGGGAAACTTCTATATCGAGGAGAATCCTGAAGACGATCTGGGTGCAATCACCCATATCGCCCTCTGTCTCTCGAAGCAGAACTGGTTCAGGAACTACGTGAAGGTCCTGAAGTGCTATCGTTGGAATGCCGATACGCAAGATTTCGATGTCGAGGATGCGATTCAGGATATGATTTTTTGCCGATTTTCCAGTCAGCTAATATTTTGGAGTTCCCGTGGGAAAGACGTTAAAGAAATATCTACTTTTTGATCTTGACACCACCGCTCTTAAAGAAGAGTTCGGACCAAAGAGATATACAGTTGCCTATTCCATGATCAGACAATTCCTAGAAAACTGTGGCTTCGAACACAAACAAGGGTCTGGATATCTTTCCACTGAATCGATCTCTCTCAACCAAACAATCGCTATCTACCAAGCCATGACAGAAGAAATGCCATGGCTTGATTCGTGTTCCAAGACAATGGACGTCGGAAACGTCAGGGGATTTTACAACCTAAAGACGTTGTCGCAAAACCTCGTCGCCGACAATGCCGTCGATAACTCACAACTTGAGCTTGCTGATTTTGATAGAGTTTTTCCGACGGTCGGTATCTCTCACGATGAAAGCATGTCACGACGATATCTGATGTTCGACCTAGACTCCGCTAGCCTTAAGAAGGAGTTCGGGCCAACACGATACGCTTTGGCATATTCCGACCTAAGAGAAGCACTTGAAAATCGCGGTTTCGAGCATAGACAAGGCTCTGGTTACCTCTCAAAAGCTCCTATTTCTAAAAAACAAATTGATCGTGCTCTACGATTCGCTTGTTGAAGAACTTCCTTGGCTTAACACTTGCTCTACAGCTATGCATTTTGCAGATATCGGCAAAACCTTCAATTTGAAAACCCTTGCAAGAAACAGTAGCACCTCAATCTCGGATGTTGAATTTTTAGAAATCAAGGTACACAAAAAGAACATCGCGTGCGAGCGCTGAATCAAAAACCCAATCAGCTCGTGCCACCGGAAAAGACAACATCATTCAATTTGCGCCTCGTCAAAATGGCAAAGATATTCCCTCCTCGAAAGGAACTTCTCTTGCCTCTAAATCGCAGAAATACGTTGCTATGGCAAATGCCCTCAATGCTGCTTCGAAAAGCTACGTGTATCGTAACGAAGTTGCACGGTAGCTGATAGAATTAGCGTAATGAAGAAGCTGCGCATGTGGATCGTGTACAGTATGAACAATCGGAAGGTTTAGATAATGGATATTTACTCTGCCCTGTTCGGTGCGTCTTTCATTACGCTGATCGTGTTGTTCGGCATCGCGATTGTGACGCTTGTCGGCAAGTGGAAGGTGTATGCCAAGCTCGGCATGCCGGGTTGGTACTCCCTCATCCCCGTCTTCTCCGACTACAAGCTCTGCGAGCGAGTCCGCGGCGGTGAGGAGAACAAGACATTCCTCATGGCATATCTCATTGTGCTGATCTGCTCGTGGGTGCTCTGTTGGGCGCCGGCGGTCAACTGGATTCTCATCATTGCACAGTTCGTGATGAACATCATCGTCCTCAACGATCTTGCCCACACTTTCGGTAAGGAGTCCGCCTATACGATCGGCCTCGTACTGCTCGGTATCGTGTTCTGGCCGATGCTCGGGTTCGGCGAAAGCGTGCCTGTAGACACTGAGGATGATAGCGATACGAGCTACGAGGTGCTTTAGCTGAAATTCGCAAGCGTTTGCGAATTTCACTGAATCGTATGCTGGATATGCACCTAACTGTTTCTGGATCAAAAGGAGCTACCGTCAGTACGGCGATAGCTCCTTTTGCTGTATTCAGCTAATTATCCAGCCTGACGCTCTGTCCTTTAAAACATCTCGCTTAAGGAGTTGCCCTATGAGAAAAATAGTTCCAATACTTTTGCATTTTGGCGTTGTCGCTATCGGGATGCCGCGCAACAACCTTGCTCAGAAATGGAGTAGATGAATTAAGGGATTATATCGCATCGGAAAATGCCAAGACAAAAAAAGAAGCTGAATGATCGGCGCAACGAAAAGATTTCTACTCTAAATAGAGCAATTTCCGAGAAAAATGAAGAAATCATATTTGAACTCATGGCTGATGATCTGAGAGAAGATGGAGACAAACTTAAATCACAGCTAAAAGATTTTGTGAATTTTATTCCCGGTAAAATTGTAGAGACGAGTAACCATAGCTGGGGAACTTTAATCCACGCGGAAAACTATAAGGATGCCCCAGATAACGTTATCGAAAGAAAGATCTGGCCTCATGACGATGAAGGCAATTATTATTGTAGCGTTCGGGTATACCGGTTATCTTATCTTGCAATAGATGATCAGGGTACAGAATACGAAATTACCATGGAATATATCAAAAGCAATGAGGCAAATCCGGAGGAGATTGGATTAAATTACGTAAGTATTTTCAAAACGGATCCAGATAGCGATGAAATAATTAGAGCGGGAAGAACGTGGGAATGAACAAGAAGAGATTCTTTGGTGGCGTCTCTTTTCTAGTGAAGCCGTATGAATGAATTGCCGTGCGGCAATGATGTCTGAAAGGAAAATCTGATGCACTCCTATTCTGCCCTGTTCGGTGCGTTTTTTCTTTACGCTGGTCTTGCTGTTAGGCATCGCGATCGTGACCCTTGTCGGCAAGTGGAAGGTGTATGCAAAGCTCGGCATGCCCGGCTGGTACTCTCTCGTTCCCATCTATTCCGACCGCAAGCTTTATGAGCATGTTCGTGCCAACAAGGAGAACAAGACGCTTGTCATGGCGTATCTCATCATTTCTCTCCTCACCATCGCACAGCTCGCGACGATCATCATCTTCCTTAGCAACCTCGTCCAGATATTCGTCTAGATGAAATTCGCAAGCGCTTGCGAATTTAGCTGAATGAGACGCTTCCAGCCCCGCCATAAAAGGCAGGGCTTTTTTTGTTTGCAACTCCTCAGGTTGAAACGTGGTTGTTTGGCAAGAGGTATGCGATTGGTGAAACGGCACGTGAAGCGGGCTATTTGCAAAGGCATCGCAATGCGGAAATTGGTAAAATATCAAATCGATCCTCTTGAATACGCTGCAAGAGTTGCAGCCGGAAAAGGAAAGGAATGATGCAAGACATGAACGAAACAGACAACAAGCAAAAGAAAGGAGGAGGCATGTTTAGCAAGATCAAGGCCGTCGGTCGCCGCGCTGCGACCGTTGCCGCCGGTACCGTGCTCGTTTTGTCGCAATGCCTGGGCAGCTTCGGTGCCGCATTCGCGCCGAGTATGGCCTATGCAGATACTTCAACTAAGACGGCAACCGTCACCCTCGCCGATACCGAGAACGGCAGCCTGTCGTTTGTCGGCAGGGACGACGACACCAAGACCATTACGGTGAATGTTGGCGAGACGGTCGCAATCAAGGCCTCTCCCGCCGACGGGTATTTTCGCCGACAGCCTCTCCGTCTTCAATAACTCCGATAACGATGCCTCCGCCGTCTCGCTCAAGGACGGGATCGGCACCTTCAAGGTGACCGGCAGCGCCACCGTTTCCACCATGTTCTATGAGAACGGTTCGAACGGCTCCTCCATCCTCAAGGCCGTGAAGGTCAAGGAGGGTAAGGCCAACAAGGCTATCGACGAGAAGACCTATATCAAGGAGAACGCCGATTCCAAGTACGTCGGACTCGGCGACAAGCTGGAGAAGAAGGATGTACTCACCGTGACCACCACGGTCGTCGACTCCAACATCCTCCCGAATGCCTCTCTCGATAACCTCTGGGCCGACGACGACGGCGATGGCATGTCGGACCATGCAGACGCGCTGCGAGCAAATGCAGTCAGCCATGCGATCCTCTATGACCTCAACGAGGATTCCGACTACTATGTCGGCTACGCCGGCTCCCGTATCTCCGGCGCCACCCTTGCCGACTGGGGCGCCTCCGAGAACAACGCCGACGCCAAGATGCGCGACGGCTTCGTGTTCGACGATGCCACCGGTCTCATCTACGTGCCGAAGAAGTACACCGAGAAGAACAAGAAGGGCGAGCTCAAGGTCGCTTCCTCCCGTATCCAGCTTCTCTATGCAACTGCAGACAAGGGCGCAGAGAACAGCATCAGCATCAAGATCTCCAAGGACGGCGTGGACGGGGATGTCGCCGAGAACGGAACCGCCAAGGTCGATATCCTCGCCACCGACACGAAGATCGTTCTCGCCAAGGACAAGGCCGCCCGCGAGTCGCTGAAAGACAGCTCGATCGATTCCGTCATCGCGAACGGCATCGAGTACACCCGCGATATGGACATGTGGTCCTACGATGAGGGCACCGGTACGCTCGATCTCAAGCTTGCTCCGGCCGGCGTCCGCACCGTCAAGGTCAAACTGACGAACGATACCGGCAAGACTGTCGGCAACTTCCTCACCTCTATCGCCACCAAGGCCTTCGCCGGCAACGTGAACAACATCGGCACCTGGAAGTTCAATACGGCACCATATGTCGGTATGACCTTCCACACCAACGGCCACAACAAGTACACCGGCACCCCGACCGGCGGCTATACCATGCCGGCAGTCGAGAATCCGTCCGGCGGCCGCTACGAGACGAAGACCATCTACCAGGCGCTCGGCACCCAGGGCGTGGACGTCTCCGCCCTGCAGTCCGGCAACTACTCCATCGAGCGCACCTGCACGATCAACGCGCAGACCACGTCCTCCGGCGTGGAGATCCCCAACGCCGCAAACCTCAACCTGACTTGCGGCCATGTCGGCGTCAATCCGTCCGGCCAGCTCCAGAACGGCTACAACCAGCCGAAGTACACCGATGACGATTACGGCCAGACCGTCCGTGTCGCCGCCGTATACGGCAACGAGGCCGTCGTGGGCGTCACCGTCCCGACCACCTTCACGCAGGCAGGTGCCGGCTTCTTCAAGGTCAACTGGCAGCTCAACAAGGTCAACGTGACCTTCAGCAAGATTTCCGCCGATGCCAAGGTGACGAACGGCAACAGTGAGTACTCCTATGCGGGCGCCGAGTTCGATATCTACCGCACCCGCGACAACGCGCTGACCGCCCATATCACCATGAACGGTAACGGCCATGCCAACTACCAGCTCGACCCGAACGAGAACTATTACGCCGTCGAGACCAAGGCCCCGCAGGGTTTCCAGAAGCACGAGGGACGCATCGAGTTCTCGACTGGTAACAGCGCCGGGGAACAGCAGTTCAAAGACGACCCTGGTGTCGTGAAGATCACCGTCGCAAAGAAGGATTCCGCGACAAGCGGTACCGCCCAGACAAGCCTTTCGCTTGAAGGCGCCGAGTACAAGATCACTTCGCTTTCAACTCCTGGCTGGGAAGCGACCGGAAAGACAAATGCCAAGGGCGTTCTGTACTTTGATCGCGTTCCGTTTGGTGATATTCAAATCGTAGAAATCAAGGCACCCGCCGGTTATAAGCTTGATACAACTGTGCATACCTATACGGTTAATGCCAATCAAGGCACCGACACCGGCGTTTTTGAGCTTGAGCCGGAAGACGATTTCGCCGAGAACCCGCAGGCGTTCGATGTCGAGATCGCCAAGACCAAAGGCGGCGAGGACGACAGCTGGGAGTCCGACAACGGCCATGGCAAGCCCGCCGTCGGCGTGCAGTTCCAGATCATTTCGAACTCCACCGGCAAGGTCGTCGGCACGCTGACCACCAACGAGAGCGGATTCGCCTCCACCAAGGATTCCGATACCTGTGACGAGACCTCCATCTCCGAGGACAAGACGGATGATGCAACCCGTCCGTGGTTCGGCGAGGGCAAGCGTAATGCCGGCATCGACGGCGCGCTGCCGATCGATCAGAAGGGCTACACGATCCACGAGGTGGATTCCACGGTGCCCGAGGGTTACGACCATGTCGATGACTGGACTATCTCGGCAGATGAAGAGGTCAACCAGAGCACGAAGTACTACTCCGTGATCGACAAGACGTTGACGAGCCGACTCCAAATCGTTAAATGCGACGCGGAGACGGGCAACACGGTTCTGCTCTCCGGCTTCAAGTTCCAGATCCTCGATGCTGACGGCAAGGTCGTATCGTTTGACGACCCGTATGACGTGAACGCCAAGGTTGACACGTTCACCACCGACGCGAACGGTCAAGTCTCCATGCCCGGAAAGCTGAAGTCCGGCAAGTACGCCGTCAAGGAAATCGCCACCTCCGCCCCGTATCTGCTCAACAGCGAGACGGTCGGTTTCGAGGTCTCCAAGGACTACAAAGACGCCTCTCCCATCACCGTCGTAAAGGTCTTCGACAGGCAGGTCATGGGGCAGGCGACCATCACCAAGTCCTGCGCCGATGACGGCAAGAATCTCAAAGATGCAGAGTACGATGTCGTCGCGCAGGAGAATGTCGTCTCCCCCGATGGCACCGTGCGTGCGTCCAAGGGACAGGTCGTCGACCATGTGATCACCGGTGACGATGGAACCGCCACCACCAAGAAACTTTATCTCGGTTCCGGTTCCGCAACCTATGCCTTCATCGAGACCAAGGCTCCGAAGGGCCATGTGCTCGATACGACCCCGGTCGAGTTCACCCTTTCCTATAAGGACGACAAGACCGATCTCGTGACCGCTTCCGTAGAGCAGAAGGACAAGCCGACCAAGGTAAAGGTCAACAAGACCATTCTCGGTACCGATGATGTCCTCGCCGGCGCCAAGTTCGACATTTGGAACATCGATGACCAGGAGACCTTCCAGACCGGAACTTCCGTCGCAATCCGCGCCGATGAGGGCAAAGAGGTCTCCGTCAAGCAGAATGTCTCCTCTTCCACCGTCACGGTCAATTCGAATGAATATTCGATTGTCCTGAAGGACAAGGACGGCAAGGAGATCGAGGTCGGAAGCGACACGGCTGTCGAGGCTGTTGACTACACCGTCGTGGCTAAGAAGGGCGACGATGAGGTGAAGCTTTCCGACGCCACGATTTCCGTAGACAAGGGTAAGTCCTATACCGTCGCCATCAAGAATCATATCTTCGGAACTTCCGCAGAACTCAGCGAGACCGGTGACTCGGTGCCGAGCGTGAAACTGACGTGGGATGCCGCCCGCATGGCATACACCACCGACAAGGCCCTTGCCTCCGGCAAATACACCGTCTCCGTCGATGGTGTCGCGGTGGGAAAGATTTCCGTCAAGAGCGGCGAGATCGCCTACGCATCCATCTCCAATGACACGGTCAAGCGCGAGCCCGTCCTCCTCAAAGACGGCAAGAAGTTCACCGAGCGCACCACAGATGTAAAGGGTGAGTTCGACGTGAAGCACCTCACCACCGGTTCCTACCGCATGGTCGAGACCGAGGCTCCAGCCGGCTACATCGAGAACCCGAACGTTTTCGCCTTCACAGTCGATTCCGACGGCATGACCGAGGGCGTGATCGAGTACACGATCGATGTCACGGACGACTACACCAAGCTCCATGTCTCCAAGCGCGATATCACGAATGAGGCCGAAATCGAAGGCGCGAAGCTCACGCTCAAGGATTCCGATGGCAAGGTCATCGATTCGTGGACTTCCACCACGGAGGACCATGTGATCAATGCCCTCGCGCCCGGCAAGTACACGCTCACCGAAGAGCGCACGCCGCACACTTATGATGTAGCGGAGTCCATCGATTTCACCGTGGAGAAGACCGGCGAGATCCAGACCGCCGTCATGTACGACAAACCGATCTCCATCAAGGGCGAGATCGACAAGCGCCAGGAGATCGCTGACCCCACGCATCCGTATACGGAGGCTAACGGGGACGGCGAGAACAACGCCGATACCAGCACGTCAGATGACGGAAGCTATGATTACACCCTCGATTTTCGCTCCACCTCTAACACCTGGACGGATGAGTTCACCGTCGAGGACGACCTTTACGGAGTCATGACCGGTAAGGCCACCCTCGATTCGATCACGACCCCGCAGGCGTACAAGGACTTCGATGGCAAGATGAACGTCTGGTACAAGACCGATCAGACACCATCCGATTACTCCGACGAATCCGGTGCCAACCAGACCCTTTCCGACGGACACGGCAACCCGTGGCTCACCGACGATTCCAATTCCGAAACCCTTGGCGAAGACGGCCGCAAGATTGATTACACCGGCTGGAAGCTTTGGAAAGCCGACGTGTCCACCACCGAGGCCGAGGACCTTAAGGTATCCGACCTCGAGCTTGCCGAGGGCGAGCACGTCACTGCAATCCGTTTCGAGTACGGGCGCGTCGAATCCGGCTTCACCACGCGTGAGGACGATTGGGACCGTGACGGCATCAAGGACTCCCATGATGACGTGAACGACGCAACCGAGACCGCCAAGGGCAACGGTTCGTACTCCGATGGGGTCTCCATCCTCGTCGATCTCGACGGCTCCGGCAAGTTCACGGCATTCGGCAATAACGGTCTCGGCGGTAAGATCAAGCAGAAGGATGGCACCTATACCTGTAAGGACGGGGATACCGTCTATTCCCTCACCCTGAACAAGGACGGGTCCGCCTCCGCGAAGATGACCGATAAGGACGGCAAGGAGACCAAGGTCGACCTCGCCGCCGGTCAATTCAAGATCAGCGAGGGCGTTTCCGGTGACTATGCACCGGCTATCGTCCATATGAAGGTCACCGACGATTACCGCGCTGGCGACTCCTTGGAGAATTACGCCAAGGTCGACCTCTACCGCAACGGCGGTGGCGAGGACCAGCTCGAGGACCATGACGATGACAAGGTGAAGCAGACCACGAAGTCCGATTCCGCCATCATCGGCACCACGCTCACCGGCGAAGACGGCAAGCACACCGTCAAGGTCGGCGAGAAGGTCGAGCTCACCGATACCGTCTCCTACACGAATATCGAGGCAGGTGTCGAGCATACCGTCACCGGTACGCTTATGGATAAGACCACCGGCGCTCCCCTCTCCGATGGGGACGGTAACCCACTCAGCTCGAGCGTCACCTTCACTCCGGAGGAGAAGGACGGCACCGTTGAGGTCAAGTTCACCGTCGATACGACACATCTGGACGGCCACGATCTCGTGGCATTCGAGACGCTGACCACCAAGGAAACGGAAACCGACAGGGAGACCGGCGAGAAGACAACCGTCGACAAGACCGTTGCCGAGCACAAGGACATCGACGATGCGAACCAGACCGTCACCGTCACCAGCGACAAGTCCTCGATGGCTCAAACCGGCCGCAACATCCTGATCGGCGCCGCAATCGCGGCTGCCGTCGCCGCCGGTGCGGGCGGTACGTATATCTACCGCAAGCGCCATCAAATCGATGACGCCGACGATATGATGGAGTAACCTTTAAGAGGGGCTTCCATCGCCTACTGAAGGGGCTATTGGGGTAACCCGATCCCTTTTTCACATCTAAAAAGGAAAGGAACTGAACATGACGAAAAGGAAAAGGATAAGCAAGATCGTTAACGGGATACTGCTCTGCATCTGCATCCTATCCGCGGCCGTAGCCCTCCTGCTGGGAGGAGAGACGGTTAAAGAGGGATGGGAATACGATAACCTCGCCAAGGATGCCGAGACCCAGACCGCAGACGGAATCGACTGGGCTATGCTCCGCAGCCGTAATCAGGATATCGCGGCATGGCTCAGGGTCGAGGGAACAGCTATCGACCTTCCCGTCGTAAACACGCGCAAGGGAGACCCCGCGGACTTCTATCTGAGCCACGATTTCGACCGCAACCCGTCGTTCGCGGGCTGCCCATACCTGGATGCAAGAAGCACAGCAGAAGGTGCGCACGCACTCGTATACGGACACCACATGGGGTTTACCGGTCAGATCTTCTCCCCTATTTTCGCGACCTACAGGCAAGCGGAATTCGACAAGATCGGCGAGATGTATTGGTTCACCCCCGATAAAGGACGGCAGGTTCTCAAACCTGTCATGGCGATGTCTGTCGATAAGAAATACCAGCCAATCCAGACGTTCGATTTCACTTCCGCAGAGGAAGTACGGTCGTGGCTTTCGGATATGAAAAAAGACGCGACCGCCGTCAGCGATGACTGCGACGCCACGATTGCAAACGCAACCCGCGCAATCACACTCGTCACCTGCTCTTCGATGAATACGGGCGGTCGAGCTAGAACGCTTCTTATTTTTGTTCAGTAAGGGCGTAGTACACTTGTACCATAATACAGATATGGTATAATGATATTATACTTTTAGAAAGGAGCAAAAGAATGATCAAAAAAAACGATCGCCCAAAGTTTGTTGCAGAAGCTATATATACGAACACCTTGGAAGGTAAAAGAGTTTCTGATTTCTTTCTTGAAGAAGCAAGCAGGTATTGCAACGATGAAATCGACCTTGCTGAATTTGATCGCCGCCTTTGCAAGCACTACGGCATTTCACCGTCTCAGCTAGAAAGGTAGCCACCTATGTCCTTTGTCGACCCATATATTGATACTGAAACAGGACTTCTCATCAATTCGATAGGTGCAAAAACTCAATCAGAACTCGATCAAATAGAAGCGGACTTCGTTTCTATTGGGCTTTTGAAGTTATATGACGAAAAATTTAGAGTCAGCTATTCGCTTGAAGACCTGCAATATATCCATGCTTCTTTATTTGGCAAAGTATATCCGTGGGCTGGACAAATCAGAACTGTTGAAATACACAAAGTTGGAGATCCAGACAATTCTAATTTTGCGCCTTCGGCCCTAATCGAACCAGCTTTCTATAATTCGATGCAAGAACTTGGTGAAGACCATAATCTCCAAGGTTTAAATCAATTATCGTTTGCCGATCGTCTTGCATACCATTTTTCAAATGTGAACTATATTCATCCTTTTAGAGAAGGTAACGGGAGGACTCAAAGAGTGTTTTGGTCACTATGCGCAATGGAAGCAGGATATGACTTAGATTGGACTTCTGTTAGCAGTCGAGACATGGACAGTGCGTCTAAAATTGCCAGGCTCAATGACGACTTGACTGCCTTAAAAGCAATTTTCAAGGAAATTGCCATACCGTTTAATAAAAACAGCAGTCTACCAAAAATATAGACGCTATTGTTTACAAAAGGGTTCAGTTTTTCAATGGAGCGATATTAAGAAACCGGGATTTTGTCCATGCAAGCCAGACAGAACATATGATTTAAGGATGCACTGAAAAGTATATTAGATAACATCCAAAAAGCGTTTGAAACTCGACAAAAACAGCGCTATTGTGGTATAAGAACTGTAGATATAGGTACGGGTTCAGTTTTTAGAAGGCGATACAATGGAGCCAGCGATATTCCACCGATGCTTGGATATCTCACGAAGTCAAACGATGCGGATTTCTCCCTGCATCGCAAAAGACGTGGCGACGACTGGAAAGCCGGTCGTCGTCCTGAAGGGAAGCAACATCAAGGTCGCCGTCGATCGTCCAGATCAGTACATCATCAACGGATCCCGGAATTCATCCATCCAGGATGAAGCACCAAAGACCGTGAAGAAACCGGATATCTCGACTGGAGCCAAGACCGAGGAGGAAATGCAAATGGATGATATGAAGTCTTCCACTCGTGAAGTCTGAACGAGCCAAGCAGAATTCCGCAATTTTACGCAGAAGAAAAGGAACTGGGAGACAGATTACAGCCAGGTAAGGTGCCACAGAAGTCCGATGACTCCAAGAAGGAGGACAACAAGTCCTCCGACTCGTCGAAGTCGGACAGCAAGGGAGATTCCTCCCAGTCCAAGCAGAATTCCGGCAATTCGCAGGGTTCCGGCAGCACTAACTCTTCTTCTCCACCCCAGACTTATCTGACCGTCAGAAATAACAAGGCTCGAGACGGAGTCGATCAGCGCATTTATGATATTTTCCGCATCACTTCGCTCAGAACAGCCAACTTGCGTACAAAGCAAATAGTTCCTTTCTGCTTTGTCGTTCCACCCATCGAATAGACCTGCATATTTCTTGGAAGAAACAGACGATGTAAGGATAAAGGTCGCTCCGCTCTCTTCATAAGAGGTGGATCCGAATACTTCGGCATAGATATCTTCGGTTCCAAAATCACCGATCTTTTTCCGATGAGTCAAAATGCCGGCTAGCTGCTGATAGGAACGATAATCCGTCAACTTATCCGCTAACAGCCTGCAGCCTCTTTTCCCCGATGAAAAAAAAGGATTAAATGCAAATGGAATACACCAGAGAGTTTTATCAAGACACTCAACATAGCAACGCGAGCGAAACCCGTGTCCTCCATCGGTGCATCGGAACCGGCAAAGAAGAAAACTGAGCAGCTTTGGCAACCAAGAAGATGACAGAACGCGCCATGCTCCAATCGGCAAGAGTCTCCACCGCGACCATAGTAGAATCTGGATCCGCGTTACCGAGTACGTCCGTGAGCCATTGACCATTGCAGGGGGATTTGCTTGGCTGCACTTCGTGCCGAAGCTATGCTTGATTCAAAGACCGTGTTCACACTCAACTCAGTCTCATATCTGAGCAATTCAGGAACGGGCGGGCCAAAGTGTATACCACATGAACCGGACATTATTTCTTCGATACTGTATAACCGCCTGCCAGTTATGGGATCAGCCGATGGAGGCAATAGTGGTGGAAGCGCGGAAATAGCGTCAGCGAGAGCTATCGGCCTTCGTGCCGTCAAGAGTGAGTTGATCTTTTGGGTTTCTATCCCAACGGTCTCGTCTTTCGAGAGAAGGGCTTTAGAAATAGGTCTGATGACAATATGCATCCCGAGATCATTGGTACCGATCGCCGCTTTTTTCATTTTGCTCTACCTTTCCTTTTTGCATAGCAATAGGGACAGCCTTTCCCTGCCGCCCTTGAATATATGGCAGCCTCCCACTCATGCCCGCACTTTCCCAGCCACCACGCCTTCTTATTGGATTTTCCGGCAATCTGCATCGGGCGAAGCCTACCGTTCTTCGTGGGATGCCATTCGGCGGCCAGACTTGGATTCACCGTGACGAGGTCATTAACGCCTTCGACGACATGTCTCTTTGAACAATGGGGACATCCATTCCCCTGCTCCTATTTCCGATTACCGCCTCCCACTCATGCCCGCATGTTCCTTTCCACCAGACCTTTCGGTTGGATCCGGCAGTCACCTGCGTCGGTCGAAGGCAGTTATTCTTCGTCGGATGCCACTCCGCTGCCAAATCCGGATTGACTGTCGCCAGGTCATTTTGACCGACGATTAGCTTTGCCATTTAGTTGACCTTCCCTTTAACCAGTCTACAGCCCACCGGTTATCTGACTTAAAAAGAGTCGCCCGAAAAAGACGACTCTTTAGACCTATCAGTTTGAGATCGCACTACTTCTCTTCTGCCTTACAAGGTGTACGAGTCAACCATTTCGTCATGACAAGTTGTTTGACCGGTTCGCCATCGACATTCATCCCGCTGACAAATAGCCAACGTTTGCTACTCGGTCCGAGAACAGTCCATGCACGCCCATCCTCACCATACAGAATGTCGCCGAACAAGATGGGCTCCCCGTCCGCATCGACAATCTCCTTACGTGCCATCGCGTGGCAGAGCTTACGGAAATTACTGAAGCGATGGGAAACCTTTTTATATTCGCCTTTGAGTGTGTTGAAACTCGCGGCGCAGCGAGTTCAAATCGTTTTGAGCTTCCCGGTCTCTTCGGCCCGTTCAACCAAAGAATAAAAAGCTTGTTTTGCAGCCTCTCCCGATGCACCGGAAAACACGCTATCAATTGCAAACTCAATCGAACGGATGTCTTTATCGGTAACTTTCTTTTTTGCCCATAGCCACTCCTATCAGCCAAACTTTTATTTATCGTTAAAATCCATTGTACCACAATACTACGACACTATAATTAGGCACTTGAAATTAGCGCAAACGTTCCAACATGTATTCAGTCAGCCAACGTCGAAAAGCATTGAGGAACGGTTGGCTGTTCTGCGTATCGGCCCATCCACAGAAACCGATGAAACCATCAGAGTTGAAGCTTATCGCCTCGCGACCGTTCCACTGATCAAGACAGTCGATCTTGATATATGCCTTCTCAAGACCACCTTCCGGCTTCATTTTGCAAAGCACAGACTGTCAGACTTTCGACGTGGTGTCATGAAGTGCGGGGTCATCCCGGCACGGTGAGACCTGGCACACTCGATCGCGATATAGCCCTGGAGGGCATCGAGATCGCAGTGGCGTATATCGTCGTAAGCGAAACCGAGTGACGTGAAAAGCTCGCGGCAGAACGCGGAAGTTAGAACTTGCATGATGGAGTCTTTCTATTTGAGGTGGTTGGATGATACTATGATAGCATAATAGGTAATGCGATATCGCATAATTGCGTTGTCACACTTACAACGTCAGCCTTTTAATAAGGTTTGTAATGAAAGGAAGTCCGCATTGAGTCGAGATAAGATTGCCGTCATCATTCCCTGCTATAACGAGGCTCTTACCATCGGCAAGGTAATCGATGACTTCCGCCGCGAGCTACCCGAGGCGTCTGTCTACGTTTACGACAATAACTCGACCGACGGCACCGCCAAAATCGCACGTGAGAGCGGCGCTATAGTCAGGCACGAACCCCGTCAAGGCAAGGGTAACGTCTGCCGACAGATGTTCCGTGATATCGATGCCGACTGCTATCTCATGGTCGACGGCGACGATACCTATCCGGCCGAGGCGGCTAAAGCCCTATGCGAGCCGATTCTTGCTAAACAGGCCGATATGGTGGTGGGAGACCGCCTGTCCAACGGCACCTATGCGCAGCAGAACGCCCGCGCGTTTCATAGCTTCGGAAACGATTTGGTTCGCTTCATGATTAAGTGGATCTACGGCTATGCCTATTCCGATGTCATGACGGGGTATCGAGCCATGTCCAAGCCTTTTATCAAGACGGTCCCCGTCCTTTCCGAGGGCTGCCAAATCGAGACCGAGCTCTCGATACACGCCGTCGATCATCGTTGGCGCATCCTGAACATTCCGATTGACTACCGCGACCGCCCCGAAGGCTCGGTCTCTAAATTGAATACGGTGAGTGACGGTCTGAAGGTAATCGCCATGATCGGCACGCTGTTCAAGGACTACCGCCCGTTAAAGTTCTTCTCGCTGATCGCTTTGGCGTTCTGCATCGGAGGTCTATGTGCCGGCATGCCTGTAGTGAGTGAGTACCTTGCCACCGGCCTCGTGCCCAGACTCCCGACAGCTATCTTAGCCGTGGCGTTCATGTTCATTGTCGCCCTTTCGCTGGCTACTGGATTCATTCTGGATGCCGTGGCGAAAGTCGAGCGTAAGCAATGGGAGCTGCGCGTATACCGCCAAGCTGAGAACGAGTGATACGGTCAGACCGTGACGGCCTTTCAACTGATCCATGCTAGTTTCGTTACTAAAAGAGGGAATTATATGCGCACCAATCAAATCTATATCGCGAGGGACGGAAAGTCGGGTATGCATGTTCTCGTCAGAATCTTGGCTGTCGATGACATAGGGAAAGACTATCTTCCGATTGACCCTGACGATTTCAATAAACTGATGATGGCAAGGGATGTAAGATCGCTGGTCCTGGCTGCCCGCGATCTCGGACCCATGTACATTTCAGCAGACATCCTCTCACGTCGCATTTTTATACCTAGCCACCTCCGGCAACATATTGAGCACGGGGTTAATCTCGCCCCATCCGATATAGAGAGCCTGCTTTCGGAATGTTATTTCGATCCATACGCACTCCCCGTCGAAACAGATGACATGGGCTATAGGGCAATCGGCCGAACGGGAAAGAAGTCCACACGAAAGCTTATCGACGAGCTTGACTTCACCAAAGCCGGAGATCTGTCCTATCTGGACTCGCAGTTTCGCGCAATCGTCGAGCCGCTGCACGACTGGATCTTTGCGAGAAATCTGCTTTCAATCCTCATGCGCATCGGCGGGCTATACAGGTCCGGTGCCGATCCCGACACTATTCTGGAAGTCGCACGGTTCCGTCAAGTGAATTCCATGGTTCTGAAAAAACGATTCGATATGGATACGGGCACCTGCTATGCAATCCCCATTGCTTTCAATCCGATTTATCGAATGGAAAACTTAGCAGTCAAGGATATCTCCTTCGATGCTCTGCAATTTTGCCCGCTGTACGGCAGCCTTATCGATAAAAAAGAATTCCTTTAGCCGAACTGCGATTGAGCGACATCTTAAAGGTCCCGGCAATGAATTCGTGAAATTCCTTGCGCCGTTAGAGGCATCACGGGTCAAGAACAGATTGGACAATCATGAAAGTCATTCCGAGGAAAGCAAATGGCGGTATATGATCGTCAGCTCAAACACGGACGGCGAGGCGATAAATAACCAGATGCAACTGGCAAACCGCTTGCTTCAGGCATTTGACGGGATACTCTTCCAGCCACAACTTACGTATACGGGCGTAAAGATGGCGGAAATAGCCCCGGAACGGAAACCGCGCAATATATTGGAAGCCATGTGGCTCCTCGTCAGGAACCATCCCGGCTATTATCTTCTGACTTGCAAGCGCTGTATGCGGACGGTACTCTCCGGCACCCAGGGCGGCGAACGTTCTTTCTGCAAAGCAACTCCTGTCGTGCTACTTGGAGCAAAGAACATTCGGCAAAGTAAAGGACAATGATCTGCTTGTTTTGATAGCAAAAACGGAGCCATCCTTCAACAGGACAGCTCCGTTTTTGGCGATACTATCAATACGTTTATAAACAAGAAGTATTAGATGAATCATCTAAATGACTATCTTCTACTGCTTTTATATTCAACTTATTAAGAGTCTCATCTTTACTAGCTCGGGAATTCTTTGCTTCAGCAAGTTTCTTTTTGCAGCTTCAGTTGAAGAAATATCTTTTTGAAGCCAATGACCGATCAGGCATCCTCTTAAATTCTTTTGTAAGAATTACTATTCCTTTCTCACGACTGAGCAAATCTGCAGAATAATCAAGAATAGCCTCTTTCCGAGCCTTAATTATTCCCGTATAAAATTCCTTTTCCGCCTGATCAATTCCAGGAGTGTCCCAAATAATATTATTTATTTTGGACATATCAATTGCGGTAGCATTCGCTCAAGAGCTCTGTTACATCCATCGTTTTCTAACGAGGATAAAAAATTGAAATAATTTATACGTCTACCGTTAATCTTAATAGAAGAAGTTGGAATACTGTACAAACGGCGATGTAAAGCCTGTTTATTATGCAAAATATCTTTTGCATAGCTTTGCCCGCTTCTGGGAACAAACTGCTTCCGCAATCATATACGGGAGCAATACTAAGCGCGTCGTGGGTGGAATCGTATAAAAATCCCCAATTTCCATTATGTCTATCCCAGTTTCCTATTAAAGAATCCACAATAAACATATTCCAAAAATGATTCTCAAGTTCTTCCGGATCAATAACATCCTGTACATTGAAGGTCTCAAGAATATCCTTTAATTCTGTTCCATATCCACTTCTAGCAGAATCTACCATTTGATTCTTCAGAGAAGCGAAATCTTGAAGTTCAAAACCAGGTTCAACAAAATCACGACATGCTACGACAGTCTTTTCACTACCATTTATAAAATACGTACCCAATAAAGTATCTTGAGCGCTAATGCCAGTTGACTGAAAGATATGTGAACCAATATATTCAGAAATACATCCTTTTGTGTAATGCAACTCAGGGCTTCGTTCCGAAATAGAAGGAAACTTAAGCATCCAGCGTGATCCGTTTAACAAAATAGAAATCTTATTTCCATTGGCTCCACCATAGCCTTTCTTAAGCTTAGAGCATCCGTGAAATCAATCATTTAGATATCCGTTCTCTTGATTCCTAAATACTTCTTACGAAGATACCATGCCTGTTCCTCAGTAATCGAACGCTCAATCTCAGCGCTGTTAATTTCACTTTGTAGTAGGCAATAGTCACAGTCGAATTCCAAATACCCTATGTTAGCTTTCGCTTTTTCTTCTCCTTCGAGATAGGCGGCAATCGCATCTTTAAGGCAAGGATTAAGAGTTTTTTCAAACGAATTATCGATATCCATCATGATTCCTCCTCTCTTTCTTTATATAAACAATAATACTACGATATCACCAGACAAACAAGTAAGGCCGCTAAAACGACATTATCGACCTCCAATGGTCTAAAGCCTTATCCACGATTCGTTTGTGGCATCGCTTTTAACCTCCCCATAGTTGAAACAAGGGGTTTTACGACGGTTTCGATAAGATTGAATTCTTTCGATGCAGTGGACAACTATTATTCTTTTAGCCTCCAATGGTATCCACCGGAGGTACGTTTTTGATTTTGGCAGGCAACTGCAATTCCGCCACAGCCTTTCAACCCGACTGCGTGCGCCGCGCTTGCGTAACTGTCATAAATATCGCCTGTCTCGATGCATTGAATAGGAATCCTCCTTGCCTCTATGGCGCATTGTGGACATCCAAGGTTTCTCCTATGCCTTTCGCAGATCTGTTCCTTCCATTCATGACCTTTACTGCATTGCCACCAGACCCGTTTCGTGCTTCCAGCAACAACGTCTGCTGGAGTCAAGGACCCATTTTTTATCGGGTGCCATTCAGTTGAAAGATTCGGGTTTACCGTGCCGAGATCATTATGACCTCGGAATACAACATGATTCGCGCAGGCGGGGCAAAGACTCCCTGCGTTCAGGGAAATGGGGAAGCCATCCACGTGTATCCGCATTTGCGGCACCGCGTCTTGATCTTTTCTTTTGCACATTTGTAATCGGAAAGCAGCTCGAGCGAAGGGCTTTTTTCGGCAATGCGATTTTTGAATGTCTGTGAATCGAGACGCTTTCTTTCCGATGTCAATTTTCCGGTCGCCCTATACCCGCATTTCGGGCAACCCCTTCCGGCTAAAAGGGCCTGCGGAGAGGTATGCCATTCATGATTGCAAACATTGCATTGACAGGGTATTTTTTTCCTTTGCTGCCAGTGTAGCTACCAAGTAAATGAAATTGGCTCTTTGCGTATAGGAGGTTCTTCTTTCGTAGTTCTTCAATAAACATATCGTGGGTTTTCTTTGCCGTCACTCCGACCCTATTTGTGACGGCAAGGTCATATGCACATTTTCTGCAACCGTGCCCTTGGACCAGTGAATAGGCGAGTGGTGACCATGTTTTTTGCCGCATGAGGTGCAATGGGCCTTAACCCTATTAGCTATCGATTTAAACGACGCGCTATCTATGATGATTTTTCCGTTATAGATAGATTCAACTTCAGCGGAATATTCTTCCGGGGAAAGCGCCCTGCACCTTCTCGCGCTTTCTATCTCTATCGACTCCCAGTCTATAGAGGATAGATCGACATCAGGGGAGATTTCTTTGGCTCCCTTGATACAGATTCGTTTGAGCGACTTATGATCTATTTCCTGCCACAGGTCATAGTCAAAACATATGCTGGACGGAATTTTCGATCTCTCGCCGGCGCAGCTGTCGTAAATGATGTGTAGTGTGATTCCGCGTTCCCTGCATCGTTCATACTTTCGAGATCGATGGCTTGCTTTCTTTTTGGTTTATGCCAGAACCACGACCCGTATTCCCAGGCATGCTTGCCGCAGACAACATCAAGCTCAAGGCCAATTGATGTCTTGTCGCGATTTAGAACAGATTCGATTCCGAATACTTGTTCCATAAAAACACAAAGGTATTGTTCCGATCTCGATGTTCCTGTTTTAGCGCATCTTGGACAACCGCTACCTTGTTGTAGCGTATTTGGTTTTGTACTCCATTCAAAACCGCACTTTGCATCGAACAGAGACCCTTACGTTAGATTTTACATACGTTCCGGTAATTTCAATAAAGGGGTTTATCTTATTGATGGATTTGCAAAACTCCTCGTGAGTTTTTGGGCGCGATTTTCTACAAAGAGGACATCCATCCCCACGACCTGATCTTCTTGAAATTACCGCTTCCCACTCATGACCGCACTTCCCCAGCCACCAAACCCTTTTGCTTGAACCGTAAGTTATTTGCGACGGCAAAAGCGAACCATTCATAGTCGAATGCCACTCTGCCGCGAGATCGGGATTTACTGTAGCTAGATCATTTTGACCGACGATTAGTTTTGCCATTTAGAGAACCCTTCTTTTCGGGTCTTGTAGTGCTGCTTAATTCACTAAATTCGCTCATCGTGCGAATTTAGCTCTACTACATTACGCTGATTAGCCAACGATTCGCATGAGTCCTTTGTTTCAAGGATTTTGTTGGTTAATGATCTCGCCCTATCGATGCTCTCCATTTCGTTTAGCTTGTAAATGCCTTGAGTCTGATGTATAATGCAATTAGGGTCAAGGCTTGAGTAGTTCCCGAACAATTGGCGTTCGGCCAGACGCTCAAGTTTTTTGACCCTGTTTTTTGTCTATGTAGACAATCTTGTCTGGCGTCAATGCCCCTTGGAAATAATTCATATAGCTATATTTTCCAAAAAACAGTACGACCAAGGCTAGAGAAGTTTTGCGAGAAATAGCGGGCGAAATTTGAACGTGCGGCATTAAGGATGACATTGTATGCCATACGTCTCCAAGATAGATAATTTCTAATCGTAGCTGGCATGACATTACTCTTTATATTTGTTGCCCTTGCCGTAGTTACAGTCCTCGCATAGCGTTTGCAGGTTGTCCATTACCGATTTGCCACCGCGCGAGACAGGAACAATGTGATCGACGTGCAGTTTGACACCGTCCTCCTTTCCCCTGCCGCAGCGGACGCAGCGAAAATTGTCGCGACGGAGTACGTCGTAGCGTATGGCTCTTGTGACCTTAGCGTGCTCGGCATCGTTTGCCATGCGGCGGTCCCTGATATTCCAAGCGGCGCTTCTCACGTGCCTGCTTTCGTTTCGCCTTCTTGTGATCTTTGATAAGCATCGTGATGATAATTTCAATGCCCCAGAGAACAGCGCGAAAATCAGGATCGGCTTACAGGCATCTATGATCGGGGAAAGGTAATTGCCTTGCATGTTAGTCACCTAAATATTCGCTGGTCGCTGTGATCGGACAGTTCGCCGCCACCTGTTAACTTTTCGAGTGTGTCGTACGTATCATCATTGTAGCGATATATGTAGGTTCTCCTTGATCTGATCGGAGATTTCCTAAAGCTTTGAGAGTACTTGTACTCGCTTAACCTGATTTGTTAAACAAAATGCGTAAATCTGGTTAAATGAAAACGGTAAATTCGGTTAAACGCGCTGGTAAAACAGGCGGTCTTTGTTTAAAAGCAATGACATTAAATGTTCCTGAAGTCCATCTCGCAGTTTTCGATAAATTCAGCACTCTGGATAGGGTAAAATAGTGCCGACGGCAGCCCAAGTTGTAGTGAGCTGGGCAGAGCCGTTGCTTAATGAAGTTGGGTCATCGTCTTAGCGACGGTGGCCTTTCTTTTTGGGCTTCGAACCCATCTTTGATTTTCCCGTACTTAAAACTAAAGTTTAGCTACGGTTCTGATAAGTCACGCCCACGATATACTTGATGAAGTCTGACGTTCCCTGAAAGGTAATCCCAATGGCCCATATAGCGAAGTATCAATCTGGCGCGATCGGTCACATGTGCGCCCTTTACGAGAATGAGGCGATGGAAACCAACGGTTACAACCTTGGCCCCCAAAGGTCCATTTCTCAAGTCCAGTTCATTGTCGAGCGAATTTCCGCTCTCGCCCTGAAACGCCATGTACGCAAGGATGCGGTGAGACTGTGCGATTGCATCGTCACACTCCCCCACTCTTTCGATGATAGCCGCGAACGCGAGTTCTTCAAGACGGCATATACATTTCTATCTCAGCGTTATGGTGTCGATAATTCGAGATTCTTCTCGATTCCGAAAAAGCCGGCGAAAGAATACTGAGCACCTTGGGGTTGAAGGACTACGTAGATGCAAAAGCCGAGCTGGAACGACTCGACAGTGAACTTGCTGAGAAAAAACTCAACTGAATGAAATCTTGCGTCAGGAACATGAGGCGCGTGAGCGTCTTGCGGAGCTTGTCTGCTCAGCCGAGACATTGCCGAGTGTCAAGGCATCCTGAAAACCGCTAGGCGATCGGCACAGCTGGCTTTCTGGGTCCAGCTTTCCATGGCTGCAACACGGCGGTAGCAAATATCACAAAGTCGCAGGTAGACGACTCAACAGGATTCGATTTACGGGCCGATTAGACCTAGGGTGGTGGGATGTTCGCGACACCCATTTTCTGTGTCGTAAAACGCATCTGGTGAGGTCGTTTTTTCGGCCTTGACCTGCGTGGCGGCACTTTGTGGTGCTCATAGCCGCGGCATGTTCTTGTAGACACCCTGGCGGTGGCCTACCCTTACGACTTCGATGACGGCTTTCCCGTCCTCGATCCTTGTCAGGATGCGGTAGACACCGACGCGCCAGCGCCAACCGGAATTGGTGCCCTGAAGCTGTTTTTCCGTTCGGTGCGCGGCGCGGGTCCTCGCATCCGTCAAGGTGGTCTGGACCCAGGACAGGATTATGAGCCGCTGCTTCTTTGGGATACTTAGGAGTTGCTTGGTCGCCGCCTTAGACCATTCGACGCTGAAACTCACTCGTCCTCCATTGCCATACGCATGACGTCATCCATCGAATAGCGGGTGCCATCATCTTCCATCAGCGCCTCGTTGTACTCCTTGATGTCGGTCGCCTCCTCGACCTTATCGAGGGCGGCGTTCCTCACGAATTCGGAAAAGGACATGCCGAGAACGCTCGCATAGGACTGGATCCAGTCCTTCTCGCCATCATCGAACCTGATGGCAGTGGCACTCATGGCCATAATTGCTCCAATCAACGTATTACATTGTAGTACGTGTATTATACCCGTTTGCCCTGAAGTCAGTCCCAAAACGTATGCCCGTCAACACTCGCAAATCAGCCAGTCGTTACACCGATCTGGTGGTGGAAGGAATATAAGCAGAACGGATAGCAATCAAAACATACGTGTGCTAGGATTGCAGGCAACAGGCCAGAAAGCCACATTTGAACATGGAAAAAGCCCTTCTTACTTGCCGGTAGGGGGCTTTTTCCTATCTATTTGGGTATGTAAAATAAGTGGTTGGAAGTTGTTAAACGATTGATTGGTTTCCGCAAACGGGATTCTTTTTAATCCAACCACTTATCTAGCAACCCGCTCGTATGTAAATCCAACCACATGCTTAACAACTTTGCTTTTTGTTTATAGGTCTGAAGTCCACCACGCCTTGGCGGGAAAGTCCTTTCCCGTCGAGTATTCTCGATCACGCTCGGGGTCTTCCTCGACGAATTTGCACACGCCCTTTGCTATGAGAGAGATGAGCCCTTCTAGCTTGACGACGCATTCGAACGCGCAGTCCTGTTGGCTTCCATAGCCGATTCCTTTATGCCCGTAACTCGCGATTATCCCGCGTGCATCGCCCTGTACGCAAACCCCGATGGCTTTGTAGGGGCTATACTCCTCCCCTCTTCCCTCGATGGCCGACGATCCCGCATGGATCACCGCGCAGCTGAAGCTGATAGAGATCCGATGCCGTAAAGATGCCTCGATCCTCTATCGCCTCAAACCCCTCTTTTATCTCATCTGGGCGCTTCTCGCCCTTACGCGCACTGGTCATCTTTCTTCCATCATTCGGGAGTCCCAGATACTCCTTGCACCATTTCCGGTAATCCGTCCCGTCGATGTTTGCACATACATCCGGGATGGTTACGACGAGATTCAACGCCGCAAGGAGAAGTCCTGCATCGAAGGCTTTCTCGCATTCCTCCATGAGTCTGCTGGGTGTGCGATAGACCACGGTTGGGAAGCCGTACTCGTTATCATCGCTTTTCAGCCCACCCGACGCCTTCGGCTTCCAGTCTGCAATTTCGTCGAGTCTAGTGCTCATAAGACTTCTCCCGTTTTCCCATCTTTTTTCGTTCCCGATCTCGGGTCGCAGTACTCCGCCATAGGTCCTCACTTTCCTTTTCATTGATGGTCAGATGGTCTAATAATACTACAAGCAGGTCATTTTTAGTTTTCCCCACCGCGAGCAGACAGAATTCGATGCGGTAAAATCTAGACCGATTTAGCCACTTCTGCCATTGGAGACCAATCATGAAACGCCAAATATTTCCAACCGCGTCTAAATATCGCCGTCGAACCCGACGCGAATTTGGCGGCGAGACCGTCGAGTACATCATCGTGATATTGGCCGTCGTCGTCATCGGCGGTGGACTGATGGGTTTTGGCAACCAAGTCTCAGGGCAGATCGGAATAACCGGCAACAGTATCAGCTCATGGTTCGGCAAGGCGAACGGCGCCGGAGATAATGCTTCTGGCGGGAACGGCTCCGGCGGCGGAAATAACGCCGGCGGTGAAAACAAAGGTGATGAGAATAGCGGCTCACAGCTCCAAGCCCCTACCGTGTCGGTAACGGGAATGGACGTCGTCGGTGAGAGGGTCACCGCTAAAGTGTCCAATTTACCAGAAGGCGCAACCCGAGTCAGCTACCAATGGCAGTACTCGCCTACAAAAACCGGAACTTTCAGTGATATCGAATACGGTGGAAATAAGAACTCCTACGAAATCTCGGAAGAAGACGAGTACTATTACCTTCGCTGCAAGGTGACGACATCCAGCAGCAAAGGCAAAGTCCCCGATGCCTACAGCGAGACAATCGGTGAAGTCTATGTTTTCGATTGGTCTAAATATCCCACCGGGAGCTATCGCCCGCGTTTTAATGGAAACTCGCTCGCATGCTGCGCTGCCCCCTATAACTCATCAACTCAGATTCCAAGTCTGGGTGAAGGGGATTACGCCTCCATCGTCTTCGACAACGAGCTTTCCGATATCCCACAGGGCAATATCACCTACAGATGGTTTAAATGCTTCGGTCTTGGAAACGGGGCCGCGGGTGTTGTCAAGGAACTCGGCTCCAGCCCATCTCTGTCTCTCTCAGGTTTACAGGGATCGTACATCAATTGCGAGGTGACCTTGACCGTCAACAGGGAAAAGCAAGACATTTGTTCCTAAGGCAATTTGCAACGGCAAAGTAAGCGACGGTATCTACGTACGTCCTAGAATCGGTTAAAATCCCAGAGGATCCCCGAGGTATGGAGTTTGGAAAAACAGTTTGGGTAAAAGTCAATTCCTTGAAACGGCTCCTTGACGCCCATAAAAAAGAAAACAGCGTGCAGCCGCCCTCGCTTCGGGGGCGCTGCGCATCTTTTTGAATTGAATGAAGACAAGACACAGCCGATCGTCCTCACCAGGCTATGGGACAGAAAGACGGTTCACAAATGAGGGTTCCTTTTGGACTTGATGCGCACGGCAATGCCGTATGGGCAGACCAAATCCCCTACGACCGCAATGGGTTCAAGTGCGGACTTGTCTGTCCCGATCCGAATTGCGGGAAACGGCTCAAGGCAGTCCGATGGTCGAAGGACGACCCGGAGAGAGGCATCCACTATTTGGCCCACGAGGCAAACAGCCGGTGCGCGGTCGAGTCGAATCCAGAGTCCCTTCTCCACCTGGAGGCAAAAGCCGTCCTTCAAGGGCTCATCGGCCATGATTTCTACCTCCCCAACCTGTCACTCATCGATAGCGTCCCGCATACGTCACGCTATCGGAACGCCGGCAAACTCGAATTCAAGAAGTATGGCAAACTGACAGTCCTTCCCGTTCCCGGCTCTTCTGTCCTAAAGTTCGGTCCCGAAACATACAAATCGTTCATTCCCGGTACCGGTTGCATGACTAAAATCGAGGATGTCAAAACGGAGCGCGATTGCGGCGCGATGTGCCCTGAAGGTCTCATTCCGGATGCGGTCGCACTGCTGTCGCATGCCGATACAGAGATCTGGGTCGCCATCGAATTCCGCGTCAGCCATCCGAAAGCCATCGAGGATGTGCGGAAATATGCCACCGTGGATTTCCCGGTCATGGAAATATCCATCACAGATGATATCGCAAATGCGGGGGATACCAGAAAGAGCCTGGCAGAACGAATTACAGGAACCGGCCATGCGACGCGTTTCGCCGGTCGCGAATGGCTCTACTCTCCTGCAGCTAAAAAGATTCTCAGGCGTAGCTGGCATATCGAGACAGAACCATCCGATAAACCGCTCCGTCATAAAGGAACAGATCTCGTAAGACTGGAAACGCCGCTTCCGGCAATCACGGTCTATGCCGTGAAAGGCGCACCGACAGGCGAGGCCTCATGGGACAACATCGACCTCACACTCCGGGAGATCTCCGAAGCGACCGTCGAGAAGCAAGAAGAGGCACTTAGGAAGAAAAGGTCACTCAGTTCCAGATGCCCTTCCTATAAAAAAACAGCGCACCCGCCGGCCGACAAATAAAGCAGACCGAAGATACCGGTTTTGAAACGCCGACGAAACCGCACGGGATTCTCGGAAGGCTAAAAGGCCTCTTCGACAAATTTTGGAAGTGAAATTCGCAAACGTTTGCGAATTTGGAAAGTCCACACGAAAACGGGCTGAGAAATCGCTATTATGGTTAAGAGCACGAGTTTGATCCCCTTTCTCGTGCAGGGACATCTTCTTCCCACCGATGGATGTGCCCGCTCCCCAATCTCGGGCGCATCCATCACCCATTTTGCAAATATACCAATATCCGCGTAGTCGTCATATACCATCGCTGGACTCGATCTCTTCTCATGGTCAGGGTCATTTTCTTCAATGCGAAGTGGTAGAATCTTACAAAAGGTATTCAAAGAAAGGACTTATGCAATGGTTCCGAAAGTAGACCCATCGAAATTTCCAGAAATGCTGAACGCTATTACGGAGAACGTCCGAGACAGCTATGCGGGAATGGTCTTTATCGACGATCCTGAAGATCTGGCCTCATGGGGGTTCACTAAAGAACAACTTGATGAACTGGACTCTTTTGCACAAAAATATGGATTGACTGACGTTCTCGAAATCAATGAATGGAATCCCGATTCCAAGCCGGACTATATCCTTTCGGCATTTTCCGGCCTCGTGGATAAGATCGACGATCTGCAGGGACGAATCCGACCAAAAGCCGATGATGTCTCGATTGAGAACTTTATCTACCTGAATCAGATCAAAGCCGGTGTCCCCGAACCGGATCAGTTTGACCATGCCGAAGAGAATGACCATATCTTCGGTTTGATCTCTAAATTTGCCGAGGACAGGACACCGCCTTCGTCGTGCAAAAAGTCAACTTCTCCGGCACAAAACAAATCGGCGATCCCGAATATGAGCTTCTTCCTCTCGGTCCCACTTCCGGTGAGGACCTTGCCGATTTCACCGAGTGGTTTATGGACGATTTCAAAGAGCGGTATCGACTTTGGCTGCGATGAAAACCGCGAGCACCTTGCCATGCTCGCCCATACCGGATTCTATCGTGAAGGCGAGTATGTGGACCAGCTGCTCACCTTTCACCAACTTGATTTTTCCAATGCCCATGCCGTGACGGAAAAGTTCTCCTTTAAAGGTCGCCCGGAAAGCAATGAGTTCATAGGCGATCTCGACCAGCTGTTCCATGATCCAAATTCACTCGTCAGCTCGTCAGACATCATCGATATTATCGAAAACGAACCGGTCGGAGGTGTTTCCAACGGTGGGAAGCCCTGCCGTGAACACACGAGGCTTTCCGATAAAGCCGAAACCGCCAAATCTGCCTGCAGCAAGATCGCTGAATCTGAACAACGTGAGCGGGGAATCGAGAAGCCGATCCAAATCGAGGCAAAATGATCAGCGAACGCGACCTCAGGCTTGCAAAGGCAATCGTCGACCCATATATCGGACAGGACATTATCGCTACCGCCGTACTCGGGACGAAGCTCGGGAGTATGCTGAACGAGAACGCATACCGTGAAGTCGTCAACAATGCCCAAAGGCTTATCGATGGAACCGAGTGTATCCCGCAGGGCAAGACGCTCGAGTTCATTTTGAGAAAGCGATACGTCGAGACAATCAAGGCCGATCGGAAGAGTGATCTATCCCTTTCCAAGATGCGCGGGCTGTTGAAGGGCAATCGTGCCGTAGCGCGAGACGATTGCGAGACGGATAACGAGAAGACTTACGAAGAGCGTTAAATGCGGCGCCTTCGGCACCTATGATCCGCTCGCAACGCTCGCTGATGGATTGTTTTCTACTCTACTAAGGAGGGAATATGTGGAAGGAAAAGCTTCAGGACACAGCAGCATCCCATCCATGGCTTGAGCCGCATGAAGCCATCAAACGGAAAACCCAAGCACCGGGAATGCAATTGGTAGATTGGTACGGCTTCACCGTGCCGAAAACAAAAAAGGAGATGTTTCTCAAGCAGTCCGCCCGTCGTGAAGATCTCCTTGTTGTCGGCGAGGTCGACAACATCCATTCTTTTTTCAGCGACTATGAGACGGAATGGAGATCGAATATCCTATTCGATGATCTCGACGAGGCGCTGCGCTACTGCGAGGACGTCCGTTCCGGTTTCATCTCCGATATCCAGCTGCATTCGAGTTTCATCATGTACAAAGAGCCGGGATTTAAAGCCATGCCGGGTGGCGGCTTCGCCGGATGGAGCGATCTATTCTATGCGGCTCACGGCAACCTGGAATATGCCAACAAGCTCCTTTTCGATTGCCAAGCCGGTGATCGCGACGGCATGGACCCGCGCCGATGCGCAAGGGAAGACTTGATCAACGGAGTCATTGCCGAGTTCGGCAGCGAGTACATCATGACCGGAGATGCCGGTCAGAAGAACCGTCTGAACAGCGCGGAAATCTTGCGCTTCGAACTCGATAGCGTCCCGACTGACGGGAATGGGCATATCACCGGGTATTTCCACGGTTTCCCTCTCGGTACGAGCCTGGAAGATATCAGTGCGGCGATCGACAACGTAGGCAAAGTAGAAAATGGCCATCCGAACAGAATCGATGTCCCCGAAGAACCAGAACGTATCGAACCAGAACAAAACGTAGGCGTTTCCAAGGAAAAGCCTCCCGTCTCCGAGATCGAAGATTCTTCCATTCGAGAGTCCAAAAGCCATCCCACACAATCGGGAAAGCCGGTTTGGACGAACCTTGAAGTTCCTCCCGACAATGTAAGGCTCCTCACAGGTGTCTCAAGGAAGACGGACAGGCCATGGTATCGTGCCGATTGCACTCTCGGAGAGGAATCTTCAATCAAGCCAGGTGGCAAATTTAAAATCCTGCTGAGTGAGAGGCAGTACGCACGCGCCGATGCTCAAAAAAAGGCCGGTAAACCGGTCAGTCTCGGCTTGAAAACCGCCAGGTATCCAGATGGAGTCGAAATCGACGGCGAGATGGTCGCACTTGAAGACCTTGCCGCCGATATCAATGTCCGAAAAACCAACCCACTGCCCAAAAGTCCTGAGGAGTATCGCGGTGCCACGGAACAATCCTTTGACAGGAACGAATGGGTGAATTTTCGCTTCTTCCCGGACCTGGTCGACCTTTCAAAATCCATCGACCCAGACACAGCGAGAACGGATTATCGTGCCGATGTGACGTCCGAAATCGCCGGGCGAAACTGCTCATTTACCCTGCATCTCGCAAAATGGCAGTACGATAAGGCCGTTAAGGCCCAAAGCCAGAACTACCCTATCCATATCGGGATGAAGCTTAAATATATAAAGGGTGGCGTAATCCCAGTCCAGTTCGAAGGTGAGCAGTTCACCCATAACTATTCTCCAAAGAAACTCGAAGAAAGTCTGCCGAAGGTGCAGAAAGCACGTTCCGTCAGCGGGTGTAGGCAGGGAAAAGGAAACCGGGTATCCTCCTATCAAGACCGATCCTATCGTTTCAAAACGGAGGAAGCATGTGAACGTGGACTCCCAGGAGCACACGAAAGCAGGAACTGAATATGAACGAAAACTCAACCATATCGAACGCTTATGATGGCAGGCATGATGAATACGGTCATGATCTACCCAGGTGGATGAATTTCGAGCATGTCATCGATATTGGTGAGACGGACCCGAATCAAACGGCAACCGACTATTACGGCTTTGAACTTCCCAATGGCGTCGCAATGGTCATCCAAAGCCAACCAAGCCATAGGGATCATCCTTTCATCGTCTACAGTTACGGCGATGGAGCCTGTTTGCATGACGATGTCGAATTCGTTTCACTCCGCACAGCGATTAGCTATGCATCCCAGCTCCACAGCGGAGCAATCGATCCAGATTACCTGCGTGTCGAATATACGCTGGATGAATATGGAACACTTTGCTGGCGCGATTTCTACCAGGCGGCACACGGTAATATCGAATACGCCTCACGTCTCGTCGACCAGTGCAACGGCGGATTTCGAGAAGGGTTCAGCCCGTATGCCTGCGCAGCCGAAGACCTCGCTGAAGGCGAAATCGTCAATTTCAACAACTGCTACGTCATCACGGATGCGAACGGACCGGATACAAAGGAAATCGCCGCAAAAAGGATTTGGGATGAACTCGGAGATGTCTGCATAGACGATAATGAATGTATCGATTCGGAATTCTACGGCTACCCTATCGGGACATTTCGGGAAGACATCTGGCATGACATCGAGGACCAGCTTGGAGTCCCGATCCATGAACTGATGTTTCCCGATGATGTAAACAAGGACATGACTAATGAAAGGAGTCTTGCTATGTCCAACGAGAATAAGAACACCAATGTCAAGGAAGAGACGACCTGGACGAACTTCAAGTTCTTCAACAACCAGGTCAAACTCAAGGTCATCGAGAAGGACGACCGTCAGATGTATCTGGCAGATTGCCGCTTCATGCCGGGTTCTGTCGCAAACGGCATCGATCTCGGCGATCAGAACGGCATCTCCGGCCATATGACCGTGTTCCTCACCGAGAAGCAGTATTTCAAGGCTGCTGAGCAGAAAGCTAACGGTGAGCAGATCAATGTCGGACTTCCGAGCACTCAGCTCAAGGACGGTAAGATCGAGGTCAATTTCTACAACCACGAATCTAAGGAAGTACGCACCATTCCCGTAAATCCCTTCGCCGCGTCCAAGGCGAACAAGGCCGCCCGCGAGGCTTTCTTCGAGCGCAAGGATGCCGAGCGCGAGCAGGGCAAGAGTCTCGGCGCAAAGGCCGCATCCGCCCGCGGCGCGTCCGAAAAGCTGGACGGTCAAAGCCAGGCCGCGCCCGCTAAGGACAATCTTGAGCATTAGGTTGTCATCGATTTAGTGCAATCAGACATGCGGTCTGTCGTTCCATTCGGATGGCAGATCGCTTTTTGTGCGGCGTGCAAGCACGCCTATGATCCACTCGTCATGCTCGCTGATTTATAATGATTTACGCTATGGAAGAAAGGAAAGTGACCTATGAAACTTATAACCTATTATCAGACCGGCAAGATCGATGTGTTCGACACCGCCACCTTCACGGCGACCGATCCCTTCAAGAGGGACGGTATGAACCTGATCACGGAATTCGCAATCCGCTTCGACCTGCTTGAAGACAAGAACTCGAATGAGGGCCTTGTCGTCGACGTCTATTGGTACGATGCGAAGATCCATCACAAGGACAATGCCGTGACATCGCTCGACGAGAAGAAGAACGCCACGCTCAACAATGCACTCCTCAAGGCGAGTACCCGCATCCGCCTGATTTCCAAGAGGGAACTCGAGGACGTGGCGAAAATCACCCTTGACGGCGAACTTGTCGAATGGCGCCAGGGCGGCGAGCTCGTCAACGGCGTCAAGTTCTTCAGCCAAGAGCTGCTGTATTTCAGCAACGGACGCAGCGCGTCAATCACGGAGCGTGCCTGCAAGATCAGCCAATTCATCAAGAATGCCAATCCGGAGCTGCCCGATGAGATCATTGCCGGCTGGATGGGCCTGCCTCCGACCGTCCTTGAGACCATGAAACGCGACCAATTGCGCAACGATCAGGTCAGCGAGCAAGACGACTAGGCACACCTCTCCTGTAGAAGAGTGCTATAATTTATTCTACGTTCCTTCCCTATCCAGAACGTTTTGCAGCACAGGGAATAGGCGGCTTGCGCGGTTTCGCGTAGGCCGCCTATTCCTTTCTGTATGATCTTTGAATTTCTGGTTGACTTTCTTTTCTAATACCAAAGTGCTATAATATAAGTGTATAGAACTAGACTTAATTGTATTGGAGGAATTCAAATGAAATGGCTTTTACTTTTTATACTCGGTCCGCCGATTCTCACTCTGATCTTAAGGATCTTGATCTTCATCGTTCGGTACGGTCCGGGCTTCGTCGGCGCGATCTTCGATTTGATCTGCTGTGTGCTCGGGCTCGTCGGCTGCATCCTCATGCTCATCATCCGTGGGATCATGGCAGTCTTCCACGGCCTCAAGGTGCTTTTCTTCGGGCACTCCTCACCGCCGCGGAACGCTCATGTCGATTCGTCTGTCTCACCTGATGACATCGAAAAGTTCATCAAGGCGTTCGAAAACAAGATGTAATCAGAAGACCAGGATTAAAGGAATGGTGTCTAATGGTTGAATCCGAAACCGTTTTTCAGAAACTACAGGCCGCATGCATCGGCGGAGTGAAAGTTCCACATCTGATGTCGCTGCCTGTTGTTTCGCATCTGAACGGTAAATACGATCTGTCAATCACCTGTATCAAGAACAAACTTGATCCGATTCTTGCTGAAAAACTTTAAGGCTTGTTTTCGTGTACCTATTGGGTTGTGCGGCTGACAAAAGTCCATCCGGGTAACGCATGTCATATGTATCCCGAACCTGTTTCATCAACTCGTCTCTCGTGCAGCAATTCGCCTGACAGCTTTCAACGATTTGGTAGCGCAACCACCGACGTTCTGTGCTCGCATCAGAGCCGCGGTGTTCAATGATCTTAATCTTGACCATCAAATTTAGCAGTCGGTCAAGATCACTTTCCTTTATCGTCGTCACTACTCTCTTTTCCTCTAAATTCGCAAGCGCTTGCGAATCACCCTGCCGATACCCCTAAAAGTACACAATTAGAAAAGAGTTACGGCAATTCTTTGCATATCTCTTATCCAGATCGTGTTTGTCTGCGAGATCGGTAAATTTCTTCTCTTTTCATTCCGATCTGTAATGGGTCTGGCATTCTGTACAGACATTTTTTCACCGCTGCGGAATTTGGTTTATCGCAAATACCCCCTCACATTACATGGTGTAACCCGCGCAGCCGGAATCCTTTGACAAAGGGGCTGTCC